>Ga0302213_1000698_pt1 | contig 17989 bp, 11 predicted proteins | sample II_Fen_N1_2_FD_194583 | JGI IMG/M metagenome (GOLD analysis project Ga0302213, IMG submission 194583) | Peat permafrost microbial communities from Stordalen Mire near Abisko, Sweden - II_Fen_N1_1 | ecosystem: Environmental > Terrestrial > Soil > Wetlands > Permafrost | place: Sweden: Abisko... | reverse complement strand
CTCAGAATAATCAAAATCCGGTTGATTTTTCTTCCGACGCATAAAATTGACAGTCTGTTCCTTATTCCAGGCTCGTTGAGCTTCATCAAAAATGGCAACATGATCATAAGGAGCTTTTTTATCAACTAAATAAGCATCTCTGTAATGATGAATAATTTGAATGAAAGACTTCACTTCCTTTCTAGCTTCACCCTTAGTAAGCCTAATACCTTTCTCCTTTTCACGTCTAACTTTATCTCTTGCCAGTGCTTCTTGTAAAATTGAAACCAAAGGAGCGTTCCCTGACAAAAAAACACTAGTAGTTGCTTTTTCATTATCCAAATGTTTGGTTGCAACATTAAGTCCTACAAGTGTTTTTCCTGCACCTGGAACACCTGTTACAAAACAAATTATTTTCTTATTTTCATCCCGAGCACGTTCAATAATCTTTGAAACCGAATTAGTTGTATCAGTAAGATTCTTCGCGTCGGCATCTTTTCTGGTAATCTCATCAACCGAATGATTTCTATACATTGATACAGCAGCTTCAATTATGGTTGGCGTTGGCGAATAACTTCCATTCACATAATCATCACCATTAATCACCTTACAACTTTTTTCGTTTTTAATACAATACTCTATAATTTCTTTAAGGTTCTTCTTGTTCGCTTTTAAAGGTCTAATAAGATTATCTGCGTGAGAAGTCTCCAAAAACTGAAAGTTCATTGAAGGCGCTTCAGTGGCTACTAACAAGGGAACTAATAAAGCATCGTGACTTGGTTTATGAAAGTTTTTCAAGTCAAGTGCATAATCCCAAACCTGATCACAATTAGTACTCAAATATTCTTTCTCACCAACCTTAAATTCAACCACAAAAACGATATTTTCTATAATCAAAATACAATCAACACGCTTTCCCATTCTTGGTATTGAGAACTCAAAGTAAATCATTCCCTGATAGTCACGAAGGGCTTCCTTCAGAATGTCAATCTGTTGATTCCATGATTTATTTTGATTATTAGTTGAATCAAATTGATTAGAATTTGTTATTTCTCCAATTATCTCATTCGAATTTTTCATGAAGAACCTAGCAATCGAATCACTATAATAGTAGTTTAGCATAAGTACCGTTTAGTTTATCACAAAACTACTACATCATTTTCACATGTCCAACATTTCCTTATTATTTTCTTAGCATACACAAAGTTAGTTACTAAGAAAATATAATTCAAAGACTATAAGTAACATAACCCGTAGTGCATTTAATAGATACTTTCAATAATAATTTAAACCCTATCGGTTTGCGCGCGGTTTACTAACGAGCGACCTCGTCCGCTAAGCCAAAAAACAAGTGCAGACGACGTAGAAATACTCCTGTCTGACGACCGGAGGGAGGAGTTTGGAGTATTTCAGTCGTCAAGCGTAAGTTTTTTGAGTGCAGCGGGCGCAGTCTTGATTTTTTTTGCTTCGTTTTTTTTATCAAGAAAAAAAATGAAGTGGGGTTTGGGGTACGCTTGGCTTGCCAAGAAACCCCAAGTAATATCAATAGTATTTTCTAAATACACTACGGGTTAACATAATGTTATAAAAAAAATCAAAACATTTCTATTTCAACTCATTCTTAAATTAGGCCTTAGCCACAAAATTCAATTTATCCACCACTAGCACCCCCAACCCTGCAAGAACTGTCAGCGGTTGAAACGATATCTCCAACTAATATACACATTAGAAAAAAAACTCTCGTTTACACCAATATGTCAATTACTTTATCGCTAACATTGATATAAAAATCAACTCACACCAAACCCTTAAAAAACCTTAATGTAAAATTAATTGAAATTATTACAAAAAACTCACACAAACCATTATTAACAATACTTAGTAGTATCATTTAAAGCTATTTGTACAAAAAATCTTTCCGTTGCAATTCTTAAATAATCTAAAAAGAATAGAGATAACTATTTTTTTTGAATTAAATTTTTTATAGATTTACAGCATGTTAATTTAACACACAATAAACTTGTTTACAACACATTCTGCAATAATTGACATAAAATAAAAAAAAGTACCTTAAAATCAAAATTTTATCAAAAATGAGCAAAACAAATGAAACTGGTCATTCAAAGAATGTAGCCAACTTCCAAGATTTAGTGAATTTCGTAAATTCGTACGCCGAACGTTACAATCCGTCAAGAGATGCAATCAAGCTGGCCGGTTTAAAAAAATTATTAGCCAATGCGAAAGCAGTAATTGCCGACTATAACAATGCACTTTCTCCCTACAAAATAGCAGCTGCCGAACGAGAAACTGCTTTCGAACCACTGAGTAAACTCACTACCCGATTGTTGAATTCACTCAAATCAACCGAAACAACAGTGCAAATGGATGAAACAGCCAAATCACTAGCCCGTAAAATCAAAGGCGAAAGAGCTTCAGCTTTAAAACCTACGAATGCAACTCAACAAGTCCAAAGTACCGATAACGAAACAAAACAAATATCGTCGGCACAAACAAGCTACGATAATCGCCTAGATAATTTCAGCAAATTAATGCTACATCTGGATAATATTCCTCAGTTTAAACCAAACGAACCTGAGCTTAAAATAGAGGCAATAAAGGCAGTTTACAACAATATGAGCGATAAAAACGATCAGGCAAAACTCGCTGCTGTTGCACTTAGCAACGCACGCATTGCCCGCGATAAAGTTCTTTACGAACCCATCACAGGTTTATCCGACATTGCATTTGATGTCAAAATATATATCAAATCAGCATTTGGAGCTATCAGTCCCGAATATAAACAAGTAGGTGGCATCGAATTCAAAACCGTAAAATAATTGATCTTTCTATTCACTATATCTCAACAAAGCAAAGTCGATGGAGCATTACTGCTTCATCGACTTTCAATTTTATAACATCACTTATCAAAATCTCTTCTGCATTTAAAAGAAATGCTCCTGCGTTTATCAAAATCCCTCCTGCACTTACAAGAATCAATCCTGTCCTAGTCAGAATCGTTCCTGCAACTATCAAAATCAATCCTGCGAACCTCAGAATCGTTCCTGCGTGTATCAAACCTGCGACTGCCTATTCTGAAACCCTGCCTGCATAATTCCAAAAGTAGATTGTATTCTCCAAATTCTGGACAGTGTACAAAAAACAGTGTGTAAGTCACAGCATTTTTATAACTTTGCAACCCAAAACATTAGATAATCAAGCATTGTTATTAGTGCACATTTACTATCCCACTTCAATAGACAGAAAGATAGTAACTGCTAAATGAGTAAATAGTCAATAAAAAAATGAATTTCAACTACGATGTAATCGTTATAGGTGCCGGTCATGCCGGAAACGAAGCAGCATGTGCAGCAGCCAATATGGGTTCAAAAACCCTGCTCATCACCATGGACATGAATAAAATTGGTCAGATGAGTTGTAACCCTGCTGTAGGGGGTATAGCCAAAGGACAAATAGTGCGTGAAATCGATGCACTTGGTGGACACATGGGTATAATTACCGATCGCTCCGCCATACAATTTCGCATGCTTAACCGCTCAAAAGGACCGGCTATGTGGAGCCCCCGCTCCCAAAGCGACCGTCACGAGTTTATACAACAATGGATTCAAACCGTTTCCAACACGCCAAATCTCTATATTTGGCAAGATACAGTAAAGCAACTGGTCATTAATAACGGCGCAGTTGTGGGTGTTATTACTGCACTTGGAGTAGAAATGAGAGCAAAATCTGTCGTCCTCACCGCCGGAACTTTTTTAAGTGGATTAATGCACTTTGGCAAGAACCAATTAGTGGGTGGACGTATATCAGAGCCATCATCATTCGGCATTACAGAACAACTCAAATCCATCGGGTTTTCTACCGACCGTATGAAAACAGGTACACCCTGTCGTATCGATGGGCGCACGATTGATTTCTCTAAAATGGCCGAACAAATCGGAGATGAAGACTTCCACAAGTTTTCATTCCTCGAAGAAGCCAAACGAGAACTCCCTCAACGAAGCTGTTGGATTACCTACACCAACGAAAACACGCACGATGAACTCAGAAAAGGATTAGCAGATTCTCCGCTTTACAACGGACAAATTCAGAGTATAGGCCCACGATATTGTCCGAGTATAGAAACAAAAATTGTCACTTTTGCCGATAAACTTTCGCACCAATTATTTTTGGAACCCGAAGGTGTGAACTCACAGGAATACTATTTAAATGGGTTCTCATCCTCTCTCCCACTCCAGGTACAAATCGACGCAATACAAACTGTTTCGGGGTTAGAGAATGCACAACTCTATCGTCCAGGCTATGCTATTGAGTACGATTTCTTCGATCCTACCCAACTAAAACATACGCTCGAAACGAAAAGAATCAAAAATCTTTTCTTCGCCGGACAAATAAACGGAACCACAGGTTACGAAGAAGCAGGCGGACAAGGTCTCATTGCCGGCATCAATGCACATATAAACTGCCATGGAGGAACCGAATTTACTCTGGGTCGCAACGAAGCATATATTGGCGTACTCATCGACGATTTAGTAACCAAAGGCGTTGACGAACCTTACAGGATGTTCACCTCTCGTGCCGAGTATCGGTTGATACTTCGTCAGGATGATGCCGACATGCGCCTAACCGAAAAAGGATATTCAATTGGTTTTGCAACAAAAAACAGGTTTGACCAACTGCAAACAAAGAAAGAAGAACAAGCCAAACTTCGTTCGTTTGTAGAAAATTACTCGATCAAACCGACAAACATTAATGAGTTTTTGGCAAGCAAAAACTCATCTGAACTGAAGCATGGGTGCAAGCTCAGCGATTTAGTACTTCGTCCACAATTAGGTATTTTCGATTTGGCAGAAGCAGTTCCGGCCCTACAGGAAAAACTGGACGAAATCACATCAAGGAAAGAGGAGATAATTGAGGCAACAGAAGTACTATTGAAGTACGAAGGTTACATTGAACGCGAAAAATTAATTGCAGAAAAGCTCCTCCGCTTAGAGCATATACCTATAACCGGACGAATTGATTATAATTCCATTCAATCGCTTTCCACTGAAGCACGCCAAAAACTAACCAAAATAGCACCTGAGACCATCGGGCAAGCGAGCCGTATTCCGGGAATCTCGCCAAGTGATGTAAACATATTATTAGTACTACTCGGCAGATAAGGGTTTCGAGCCGCACGTTGTGCGGCTCGAAACCCTGCGCTGTACGGGCTACACCCATACAGCGAGAAGAAAAGAGTCTCCAAAACACTTGTTCCACGTGGAACAAACAACAAACAACAAAAATACTTGTTCCACGTGGAACAAGTGGAAACAAAGTTATGAATCCATCAAATACATTAAAAGAACAGGTAAACGCACTACCGGACAAACCAGGAGTGTACCAATATTATAATGCAAATGATGAAATTATATACGTAGGAAAAGCGAAAAATCTAAAGAAAAGAGTCAGCTCCTACTTCAACAAAATTCACGAACAAGGTAAAACTAATGTACTGGTAAAAAACATTTGTTCACTAAAATATATAGTTGTAGAAACGGAAGAAGATGCACTATTATTAGAAAATAATCTAATAAAAGAATATCAACCTCGTTACAATGTTTTATTAAAAGATGGTAAAACATACCCTAGCATTTGTATTACTAACGAAACATTTCCACGAATTTTCAAAACAAGAAATATATTTAAAAATGGTGCACAATACTTCGGACCATATAGCTCGAACTACACCATTAATTCAATTCTGGAAATTGTACATGAACTCTACCCTATCCGCACATGTCGATTACCATTAACGAAGGAAAATATAAATGCCGGCAAATTCAAAGTTTGCTTACAATTCCATATACATAAATGCAAAGGTGCATGTGAAGGGAAAGAAACAGAATACGAATACAAAAAAACAATTGAACAAATTCGGCAGATTATTGAAGGCGATGCCAACGAAATAAGTAAGGTGTTGTATGAACAAATGCAACAACTTGCAAAGGAATTTAAGTTTGAAGAAGCACACCAATTAAAACTGAAATACGAATTAATAGAAAATTATAAATCAAAATCTATTATAGCTAACACAGTAGTTGAAAATACAGATGTTTTTGCCTATGATGAAAATGATAATTCGGCTTTTGTAAATATCCTTCGTATTTCAAAAGGTTCCATCATTCAGGGTTACACCATAGAATACAAAAAACGACTGGACGAAGACAAAGAAGACCTATTAGCAATGGCCATAGTAGAATTACGAGAAAGACTTAAAAGTAATTCGAAAGAAATTGTTGTTCCGTTTAAAATAAATTACGAACTGAAAGATGCTACCGTAGTAATACCTCAGCGGGGAGATAGAAAAAAACTATTGGAATTGGCATTACAAAATGTACGTCAGTTTAAATTGGATAAATTAAAACAAGCTGAGAAACTTAATCCGGATCAGCGCGCAATTCAGCTACTTAAAAGCATTCAGGAAGCATTGCAAATGGATAAGCCACCAATGACAATTGAATGCTTCGATAATTCAAACATCTCAGGGTCAGATGCTGTAGCTGCATGCGTGGTATTCAAAAAAGCAAAACCATCGAAAAAAGACTATCGAAAATATAACATTAAAACCGTAATAGGTCCGGATGACTACGCCTCGATGAAAGAGGTAGTACGTAGAAGATATACAAGAATGTTAAATGAGTCCACTTCCCTACCCGATTTAATTATTGCCGATGGCGGCGTGGGTCAAATGGAAGTTATCAGACAAGTAATAGAAGACGAATTGAAAATAAACATACCAATTGCTGGATTAGCAAAAGACAGCAAACACCATACACGAGAATTACTTTATGGTTTTCCTGCTAAAGCCATTGGGTTAAAAATACACGACCCTCTTTTCAAACTATTGGCATCGATGCAAGACGAGGTTCACCGCTTTGCTATCAGCTTCCATCGCGACAAAAGAAGTAAGACACAAATAGCTTCTGAATTAGACTCAATACCCGGAATCGGCGAAAAAACAAAAAATGATCTGATAAAGCATTTCAAAAGCGTAAAACGAATTAGAAGCTCAGAAATAAGTGAATTAAGCGACATAGTAGGAAAAGTCAGAGCATCAATAGTTTACGACTATTTTAACCCAGAATTAAAGCCCTGAGAATTGAATATTTATTTTTAGCTGTATATTTGTAAGCAAATACAAGAAAGAAAAGAGGCTTTAGACTCTAAATTAAAATAAATCGAAATAACAAAGTTCCCTTTTAAGGGTTTAGGTAAAAAAATGACAACACTCGAAATACAATCGTTGGACAGTATCAATAAAACTGCTCAGGAATTTATTGACCAAATTGGGGAAAATACTATTTTTGCATTTAATGGTAAAATGGGTGCTGGTAAAACTACCTTTATAAAATCAATATGTGAAACAATGGGAGTGTCAGAAACAGTAAACTCTCCAACCTTCTCAATAGTTAACGAGTATGAAGCCGCAAATGGGAAAATAATTTACCATTTTGATTGTTATCGTATCAACAGAATTCAGGAAGCGCTGGATTTTGGTGCAGAAGAATATTTATACAGTGGTAACTTATGTTTTATAGAATGGTCAGAAAATATTGCCCCTATCCTACCTACCTCACTCGTAAATGTTGATATTGAAGAAGTCGAAAATGGAAAAAGGAAAATATATATTCACAACCAAAATACATAGAGAATAAAAAAAGACTAAATGAATCTTTGTTACAAAAAAACACTTAATAAGAATGAAACAGAAAAAGAAGCTCTCCGTATTGGAGCAAGTAAAAGCAGCACGAAAGCAAAGCCGTGAAGAAGAAATAACGACACATGGGAAGGTAATTAATTATCGAAAGGTTATGTCAAGCAATAAGCAATATAACCGTAAAAAAAATAAGGCAGACGATGAGGTTCTGCCTTATTTGTTTATATTTGCAGCGTAATTATAAATAAATCAGTAATTTGATTATATCAATTCCATTAAAAATCACTAATTAATCGACCCGTTATATGGAACAAGCAGCATTATTGTTTGTAAATACGGCCTTAATTTTTAGTTGTGCTTGCATGGCTCTGGTTTTTATAGCAATCCCTTTGCCCATAAATAAAGGGATAAAAAAGTATCGCATATCCCTCCGATTTCTTGCTCTAGCCTACCTATCAGTTACGGCATTCAAAATCTATGAAATGTTGGTTAATGCTCCAACTGTGAATTTTATACCTATAGAAAGCATAACTTTAGCATCATTTCAGGCACTTTTATTTACTTTTTCGCTTATAACACTTATCAATCCACGCTTAATCACATGGCGATACATTAGCATACGGTTTTTACCACTTGGTATCTTGTTCATTCTATACCTGATTTTTGCAGCCTACAATAAAGATCTTCAACTCAGTACATATACCCAAGTTAAATTATTAGCAAGCCATCCAACAGTGATTATTCGGGAAATATTCTTCCTTTATTACATCATCCAGCTAATCTGGTTATCCCGAATTTTTTTTAGAGAAGGACATATATATGAAGAAAAAATCACCAATTTCTTTTCAGATGTTTTAATAATTCAACTGAACTGGATCCGCTATTGCTTTATAGCCGCACTTGGAGTCGGTATTATTGTCTGTGTATCCAGTTTATTAGTGACAAGGGATACAGCATTCGTTTTAACCATCATTTATACACTTTTCTATATGGCGTTTGGTATTTATTATATTCAATATCCGAGGACTTTTGTCATAATTGATGAAGCTATAAATGGAGATGAAATCATCACTGAAGACTGGCCAAAATCACTTCAGAAATACAATTGGAATGAACTTAAACAGCAAGTTATAAAGGACAAATACTACCTACGTACAGATGTAAATATTGAAGAAATGGCCCGTTATTTAAAAATTGGACGTACCACTCTTTCATTGTTTATTAAAAATCAGGAAGGCATGAACTTTTATAGCTGGATTACCCAATTACGGATTGAAGAAGCCAAAAGCCTGCTTAGTAAATACCCTAACTATAGCATGACTCAAATCACCGAAATGGTTGGTTATAGCGAACTATCCAATTTTAGCCGCCAATTCAAGAGGATTACCTCCGAATCACCTATTCAGTGGCGTAAAAATCATGTAAGCAATAAATATTGACATTAAAATCGTATTAAAATTTAAAATTTATCACTAGGTTCAGCCACTTTGAACGCAGTGATAAATGATATGCGTTTGCTTCTTCATAATTTTACCCCTGAATTAATTGTCGTACAGCATATATATTCATAACTGAATATATACATGCCCAATCATTCATTTTGTAAGTTAAAAATGAAAACTTTATAGATAAATACAATTAAAGCAAAAGGTTCTAAGCAATTAAAATACAAAGTCGGAAGTAATTCTATGCAAAAAATAAACACAATGAAAAGGATTTGCATCTTGTCAATTGATGGAGGAGGAATCAGGGGGATACTTCCGGGAGTCATTCTAGCTTATCTTGAAGAACAACTTCAGGTAAAAAGTGGAAACAAAGAACTTCGTGTAAGTGATTTTTTTGATTTATTGGCAGGAACCAGCACCGGAGGTATTTTAACTGCAATGTACGTAACACCTGACGAGAATGGTAGGCCTAAATTCAGTGCACAAGATGCAGTAGATCTTTATTTAAAAAACGGTGAGAAAATTTTTTCCATTCCGTTGGCTCGCCGTATCATCAACTGGCTTGGACTGTTCGAAACCAGATACCCAGTAACCAATATAGAGCAGATTTTACACCGATATTTGGGAAATGTAAAATTAAGCGAAGCCTTGAAACCCTGCATGATTACTGCCTATGAGATTTTTCAGAGGAAAACCATATTTTTTAATCAGGTTGATACTCTTAAAGGAATTACCAACGATTACCTAATGCGTGATATTGCCCGTTCAACTTCAGCAGCACCCACTTATTTCAAACCTGCTAAAATATATTCCACATTCGGAGCTCCACTTTATCTTATTGATGGAGGTATGTTTGCCAATAATCCAGCCATGTGTGCCTATGCCGAGGCACGAACTTCAAAATTTAAAGAGATTTTTCAGCGAGATGATAAACCCAATTATCCAAATGCAACCGAGATGATAATCATTTCTATTGGAACTGGTTCGCATGGCGAACCTTACCCTTACCATAAAGCGCGGAAATGGGGAGTAGTTGGTTGGCTAAGACCTTTAATTGATATATTGATGTCGGGCAATTCAGAAACAGTTGATTATGAGTTAAATGAACTCTTCGGGGCAATTGATGCTAAGAATCAGAGCAACTATATCCGGTTAGAGCCTCAGGTTCAAACAGCTAAAACGGCCATGGACGTGGCAACTCCTGAAAATATGCGGGCTCTGGAAGAAGCTGCTAAGGTTTTTATTGAGGCGAATGCTGCCCGACTCGACAGTATTGTAGATCTATTGATTGCAAATAAATAAAAAATTAAATCAGATATAATGTTCGTAAAACATGCTGATCTAAGATAAATCAAATGAATTATTAACCCTTTTAATTATTACATCTATGGAAGCTTTTTTAGCAATGATCGCTTATTTTGGTTTTAATTTCGTCCCTTATGGTTGGGCAACTTGTAATGGACAGTTATTGACAATTCAGCAAAACTCAGCACTATTTGCTTTGCTGGGAACAATTTATGGTGGTAACGGGACATCAAATTTTGGTTTACCCGATCTGCGTGGTCGTGTAGTACTTGGTGCAGGTATTTCAACTGCATCGAATACAAATTACACACAGGGAAATCCTGTTGGGAATACCGAAACGGTAACCCTTACACTGGCTCAAATGCCAATACACAATCACACTGCTGCCATTGGAACAGCAACAGCTACCATTAAAGCAAGTTCAGCATCAGGAAATGCTGCAAATCCAGGTGGCAGATCAACTGTTCTGGCAGGTACGACAGGTGTAAATATCTATGGCGGCACTGCTCCTGATACTACGCTTAATGTAGGCGGTGGAGCAGTTACAGGAACAGTTACTATTACACCTAACGGAGGCTCCAACCCGGTAAGCATTATGCAGCCATACTGTGTGCTGAATGCCTGTATCTGTACTAGCGGTATTTTCCCTACAAGAGAATAGTATTTTAGTCCCCCCGAATGATATTACTTTCAGGGGTATTTTTGTTTTTCTGAGTACAAATAATTTTGGCATGAACAAAATAATAAAAATAGGTTTTCTTTTTCCGTATTCATCAATCCATCCAGATTTAACGAAGGATATTATTGATGGTTTTTACGCTGCTATACCACAAAAATTCAAAAAATACTTTCAATTTTTCCCTGAATATATCGATCTTGGAAAAAAAGATTTGGTGAAGGTTGCCATCAATAAACTTGTTTCATTTCACAACGTAGATATTATTTCGGGATTTATTAGCTATAGATCTATTCCGGATATTATTCCTGCTATTCAACAACGAAATAAAATCGGATTCTTTTTTGACATGGGTGAATATTTGCCTCCTGTTTATACATTGCCTGTTGACTTATTTAGTAACAGTTTTTTAATTTGGCAGATGGAATATGCATTAGGACATTGGAGCCAATCTACATATAAAGGAAAAGGTGCAATGCTCATGTCGGTATACGATGCAGGATATCACATGCATAGCGCCTTTTGGCAGGGTGCGATAGGTGCTGGAGCTACAGAAATGGACATGCATATTATACCTTATAACCCAGATTTAAAATCCATTCTGCCTGTTCTTCCCGCCTTTCTCGAAAAAATTGAGAAAAGTAAAGTCGACTATCTGCATGTATTGCTGTGTGGAAATGAAGCACTTGAATTTTTCAAAGCATATGAAGAATCATCACTTTATGGAAAAATACCGCTCATTGTTTCACCTCACATGGCATCCGATGAAATCATAAGCCAGATAGGAAACCTGGATATTAAATGCTATTCAGCTTCAGGCTGGAATTATTATTCTACTTCAGTTCACAACCTATCCTTCAAAAAGTTGTATGAATCTGCAACAGGTAAAAAAGCATCTTTATTTGCAGTAATGGGTTACGAATCAGGACTTGCTTTTCTGAGCGTAATGCCCGAATTACAACGAAATGATAAAGAAGCAGTACTATCATTCTTTAAAAATGGAACTGTGACTGGTCCGCGTGGTGTCCGCAATTTCTATCTGGGAGCAAAATTGAATTTACCGGACATAGAGATTGAAAGAATTACATTTCAACCACTGAAGCCGCTTAAAATAATTATTGAACAAGGCAAAGCGATGCCCTATAATAATTCAGTCTTTAACGATATACACAACCTATGTGTTTCAGGTTGGGAAAATCCGTATTTATGTGTGTAAATAATTATGTGTTTCTTGAGAAATTGGTGAAGAAATAAGTAGTAATCTTATTTTATGATTAACAAAAAAAAGAATATTTACAAATCCAATATTATGATATTTCTCCTGAAACCGTGTATTCATGCAGGATACACGGTTTTTTTGTAAATTCAGCTAATAAAATTTAGTCAAATTCTTGGTGGAGTGAATTATATCCTATATCTTTGAGGGGTATAAGATTAATTATCAGTCGGTTTTAAGCCGTATAAAAAAAGTGTTGAGTAAATGAAATGTATATTGCTAATGTATGCAAACATAGGTGAATCCAGCAATTATATCATTAGAAGACGGTATTGAAAAGAAAGAAGAGTTATATGTTGACTGAATATTCATACAAATAAAACTTCATACATTTACTTCTCCGATGTGAAACTGAGAGAAATAATTGATGAATATATAGTAATAATTTAAATTAAAAAAACATGAAAAAAAAATTACAATTCGTGATTAAAAGATTATCTGTAGCAGGAATCTTTTTCTTGTTAACGTTGAATGTACATGCGTATACACCACCAACCGCATTACAAGTTCCCTGGGCTGGAACAGACCAAACATCTACTTGTCACCAATATGGTGATTACATTACCAATGTAACCTTTGCCGGAATTAATAATACTACTGCCGGTTCGGGTGCAAAAGCATGGCATAGCGATTATGGAAGAACGACCCCTCAGGTAACTCCCGGAGAGGTTACAATGGGACAAAGTTACTCTATATCCGTTACTGTAACAGGGCAAACTTTTCTATATCAATATCTGGCTGTGTATATTGACTGGAATCAAAACAACATAAATGGAACATCGTCATATCCTTGGGTGTTAGATACAAACGAAAATCCTGTTGTATGGTCTAATTATACAGGATCCGGAACTAAGACACTGACCGGAACAATTACGATTCCAACCGGAATAAATCCGGGACAAATATACATGCGTGTCATGTTAGACGGTGATTCAGGAGGAAGTGATGGAGGAAATTATGTCTGCGCCATTGGCTGTGGGGAGTTTCAGGATTATGTGTTGAATGTAACGTCTAATAGTCCTTTACCAACCATTACAGGCATATCTCCAACAAGTGGGCCAACGGTAGGTGGAACATCGGTAGTTATTACCGGAACAAATTTTACAGCTGCTACAGCAGTGAAATTTGGTTCTACAAATGCAACCAACTACACGGTTAATTCTGCCACACAGATTACAGCCGTTTCACCTGCGGGTTCTGCCGGTGCGGTTGATGCTACAGTTACTACAACCTACGGAACAAGTGCAACAAGTAGTGCTGATCAATTTACCTATGTTGCCGTACCTACTATAACAGCCATATCACCTACAAGTGGGCCAATAGCAGGAGGAACATCGGTAGTTATTACCGGAACGAACCTGACAGCTGCTTCAGCTGTAAAATTTGGTTCTACAAATGCAACCAGCTATACGGTCAATTCTGCCACACAGATTACAGCCGTTTCACCTGCGGGTTCTGCCGGTGCAGTTGATGTTACAGTTACTACAGCCGGAGGAACAAGCGCAACAGGCAGTGCTGATCAGTTTACCTATGTTGCTGCACCTACATTATCAGCCATATCGCCTTTTGATGGGCCAATAGCAGGAGGAACATCAGTAGTTGTTACAGGAACAAACCTGACAACTGCTTTAGCCGTAAAATTTGGTTCTACCAATGCAACCAGCTATACGGTTAATTCTGCCACACAGATTACAGCCGTTTCACCTGCGGGTTCTGCCGGTATGGTCGATGTTACAGTTACTACAACCGGAGGAACAAGTGTAACAAGATTTGCTGATCTATTTACATATGTAGCTGCACCAATAGTAACCACTACTGCTGTAGGTAGTATCACTTCTACCGGAGTTACACTCAAAGGTACTGTAAATGCAAACAATGCAAGCACAGCAGTTACTTTTGACTATGGTTTGACAACAAGTTACGGAACAAACGTGACAGCAACACAAAGTCCGCTTTCTGGAACAACGACAACACCAGTGACTATTTTAATTTCTGGCTTGATACCTAACACAACCTACCATTATAGGGTAAACGCAGTAAACGCAGGTGGAACCACAAACGGAACAGACCTTACATTTACTACTAGTGCAGCTTTAGCTACAGCAACAACGTTGGCGGCAACTGTCGTTACATCCACCGGAGCAACACTCAATGGAGGAATTAATCCAAAAAATGCCACTACAGTAGTTACTTTTGAATATGGTTTGTCAACAAGTTACGGAACAAGCGTGACAGCAACTCAAAGCCCTGTTACAGGAACCACAACATCGGCAGTAAGTTATGTACTCACAGGTTTAGTACCAAATACAACCTATCATTTCAGGGTAAATGGAGTAAACGCTGCAGGAACCATAAACGGGTCAGACCTTACATTTACGACTTCAGCCGCGGTACCTACAGCAACAACGTTGGCGGCAAGCTCTATTACTAACACAGGAGCAACGCTCAATGGTTCGGTAAATGCCAAAAATGCCAGCACTGTAATAACGTTTGAATATGGCTTGACAACTGCTTATGGAACAACTGTTACGGCAACACAAAGCCCTCTTACAGGAACTACAACAACGGCAGTAAGTTATGTCCTTTCAGGTTTAAATGCTAACACAACCTACCATTTCAGAGTAAATGGAGTAAACACAGCAGGAACTACAAACGGGGCAGACCTTACATTTTCTACACTTGTGACAGAATTAGAGAATACAACAACTAACCGTATATCTTTATCGCCTAATCCGGCCACAGATGGTTTCACAATTAATGTTGGTGAAAAAATCAGTACGATAGAAATCTATAATTTAAGTGGAGAGTTAGTATTAACAGAACAAGTTACCGGTAAAACTTATATAAACATTAGCAAACTACAATCAGGTGCTTATGTAGTTAAAGCAAATAAATTGATAAGTAAATTAATAAAGAAATAAAACTTCTGGCAATAAAAAAATAGGCTGCTACATTTCTGTAGCAGCCTATTTCGTTTAAAAAGGATCAGAGATTACCAAATTGATACCCGTTTTTCAACCGGAACAAACAATTTATTAGTTGGCTTTACACCAAAGGCATTATACCATGCCTGAATGTGCGGTAAAGCGCCGTTTACGCGCCATTCTCCAATCGAGTGGGAGTCAGACTTAGTTCTCACTAAAATCTCTTCAGGGCGAATGTTTTGAGCCCATACGTTGGCATACGAAAGGAAGAAACGTTGTTCTGGAGTAAATCCATTAACTTTAGTAAGAGCTTTTGATTTAGTGGCATGTTTAAATGCATTAAATGAAACCTGTAAACCGCCATGATCAGCTATATTTTCACCCAACGTAAATTTACCATTACCATGCGTACCCGGTGCCACCACAATTGAGTCGAAGAAATTAGCCATTACTTTAGCACGTTCGTCAAAGTTCTTTTTATCTTTAGCTGTCCACCAGTTTTTTAGATTACCTTCCTTGTCAAACTGACATCCCTGATCGTCGAAGCCATGAGTCATTTCATGACCGATAACCACTCCGATAGCTCCGTAATTGAAAGCATCATCAGCGTTCATATCAAAGAATGGAGGTTGTAAAATACCAGCAGGGAAACAGATTTCGTTGGTAGTTGGATTATAATAAGCGTTTACTGTCTGAGGAGTCATTTGCCACTCGTCACGGTCGACTGGTTTTTCGGCTTTATCGAAATTATAAGCACGATCGAAACGGTTTGAACGAACTACGTTAGCATAATAACTATCTTTTTTGATATCGAGGCCAGAATAATCACGCCATTTATTTGGATAACCTATTTTTACATAGAAAGCATCCAATTTTTCTTTTGCTTTAGCTTTAGTAGAATCACCCATCCAAGGTAATGCTTTGATTCTTTCAGCAAGTGAAATCTGAAGATTGCTAACCAATTTCAACATGCGTTCTTTGGCTGCCGGTGGAAAGTACTTTTTTACATACATTTGACCAACAGCTTCACCTAAAACACCATCAACAATACCAATAGATCGTTTCCAGCGTGGTCTTGGTACTTTTTTACCTGAAAGAATTTTTCCGTAAAAATCAAAGTTAGCACTATAAATAACATCGCTCAGGTAACTGGCCGAACCATCAATTAGTTTCCATTGCAAATAAGCAATTTGGGCTTCAAGTGGTTCGCTTTCAATAATTTTACCAACTTCAATCAATGATTCTTTTTGAGATACACTAACAACTTTAGTATTTTTAAGACCCAAAGCATTTAAATAAGTATCCCATTGAATGGCAGGAACTAGTTGCTGAAGTTCAGCAACAGACATTTTATTATAATTGGCATTTGGATCACGAAGTTTTACGTTATCATAAGCAGCAGTAGCCAAACGGGTTTCGATGGTAAGAACAGCCTCCATGTTAGCTTTAGCTTGTTCTTCGGTAAAACCAACCTGCTTAAACATATTGATTACATGTAGTTTATATTTATCACGAATCTCTTTTGTATGCGCATCATTGTCCAAATAGTATTCGCGTTCGCCCAAACTAATACCACTTTGATTGGTCTGAACAAGGTTAACATTACTACTTAACTGATCTGCACTTACCCCAATTGAAAAATAAGTATCCACGCCTGTCAAAAATAAATCAGGCATTAAAGCAAGTAAATCAGATTTAGATTTAATATCAGCTATTCTTTTCAAATCGGCTTTGATTGGCTCATAACCATCTTTGTTCAGTTTGACACTGTCCATTGAGATATTATATAAATCACCAATTTTCTGCTCAATTGATCCTTGAGCAGCGGGTTTAGAAGCAAGTTCAAGAACGAGACCTTTAACTTGTTTCAGATTATTTTCGTGAAGTTGATCAAAACTTCCGAATCTGGAATATTCTCCTGTTAGCGGATTGTTTTTCATCCAACCTCCACAAGCATATTGATAAAAATCGTTACCTGCAACTACAGAAGTATTCAGGTTTTTTAGATCAATACCAGTGGTTAATTTAGCAGCATTGCCAGCATTAGTCATAAAAGCAAAAGCAATTAGTGGTACAATTATTTTCCTCATAATTTATATTAATTAATTTATAGAGCACAAAAATAAATAAAGTTTGTGGATAAATAATATTTATACAAAAAACGAACATATTAATTAATCTCAACAGAATCAATAATATTGAAGAGTTCATATAGAGTTTCGGCACGAAGCATGGCAATTCGTGTTTCCTTGAAGTTAGGAATTCCTTTAAAAACCGGTGTTGCAGCTAAATGACGGCGACTATGAATAATACCCTTCAAACGTTTATCAGAAACACTCTCGATAGACGTATTTATATCAATATCGAGCCATTTTACAGAAGCAATAATATGCTCTTTCAGCAACTCTTTTTGTTCCTGAAAAGTAAGTATAGGAAGGTTATTACCCGTTTGGAGATACTGCTTCATTTCGGCAAAAATCCACGGGCGACCAATAGCAGCACGGCCTACCATTACAGCATCAACACCATATCTGTCAAAACATTCGGCAGCTCGTTCAGCTGTAGTCACATCGCCATTTCCAATAATAGGAATACGCATTCGTTGGTTATTCTTTACATCGCCTATCAATGTCCAATCAGCCTCACCTTTGTACATTTGAGCCCGTGTAC
>Ga0302213_1000697_pt1 | contig 17990 bp, 19 predicted proteins | sample II_Fen_N1_2_FD_194583 | JGI IMG/M metagenome (GOLD analysis project Ga0302213, IMG submission 194583) | Peat permafrost microbial communities from Stordalen Mire near Abisko, Sweden - II_Fen_N1_1 | ecosystem: Environmental > Terrestrial > Soil > Wetlands > Permafrost | place: Sweden: Abisko... | reverse complement strand
CTTTGGCGGCTCCAACGCTGTACTGATCGCCAAAGCGGCTTGAGGTTGCCGCGCTGCGGCCACCGCAAAACTTGGCCTCAGCCTCCAGCGCGGATTTTTGTCACCAGTGCGGTGGTCGAGTAGCCGTCCACAAACGGAATCGCCAGCGCCCGCCCGCCGTAAGCCTTCACCACGGCGGTTTCGGCCAATTTATCCATGTCGTAGTCGCCGCCCTTGACCAGCACGTCGGGGCGAAGTTCGGCGATGAGTTCAAGCGGCGTGTTTTCGTCAAACCAAGTCACCAAGCTGACTGATTCGAGTGCTGCCATCAGCACGGCGCGGTCTTGCTGGCGGTTCAGCGGGCGCTCTGGGCCTTTGCCCAGGCGCCGGGCGGAGGCGTCGGTGTTGAGCGCAACCACCAAGCTGGCGCCGAGTTGGCGTGCTTGCGCCAGATAAGTGGCGTGGCCGCAGTGCAACACGTCGAACACGCCGTTGGTGAAAACGACGGGGCGCGGCAGCGCGGCGACGCGGGCCTGCGCATCTTCACGCGTGACGATTTTTTCCAGAAAAGCGGGGGGATTCATCAAAAATTCCATCTTGCATTGCGACGCGGGCTGACAGAGAATGGCATTTTGCTGCGAAGCCTTCTGTTCTGGTCACCGAGGCCGGATTATCTATCCGGGGCGGTTTCCTCCCTCTGCCCTTGTTCGCCTTGGGACGCTTCGCAGCATTTTTATCTTCTATTAACTTGCCTTGATTTCTACAAAGCTCGGACGCAAAGCCAGCTTATCCTGTAGCTTGGTCAAATTGGGATGGCGCTGGCGCCAAGCAATCTCCGGGAAACGAAAATCTAGGTAGCCCAGCGCGCAGCCGACCGCCACATCCGACAGGCTGAAATGCACACCGCTGCAATAGGTTTTTTCCGCCAGCCCGCTGCTCATGGCATCAAGGGCGTGGTTGATCTTCTGCATCTGACGCGCTATCCAGGCAGCACTGCGCTGGTCTGCGCTGCGCCCGTCCCAAGTCGCTTCAAGCCGAGCCAGAATCGCCGCATCCATCACGCCGTCGGCCAGCGCCTCCCAGGTTTTGACCTCGGCGCGCTCGCGGCCCGGCGCCGGAATCAGCTTGCCTACCGGCGACAGTGCATCGAGATACTCGACGATCACGCGCGAGTCAAAAATGGCATCGCCGCCCTCCATGATCAGGCAGGGCACCTTGCCCAGCGGGTTGGAGGCGCTGATACTCGAATTTTCGGCCCAGACATCTTCCAGTAAAAATTGGTAATCCAGCTTTTTTTCGGCCATCACGATGCGAACTTTGCGCACGTAAGGACTGGTGACTGATCCGATGAGTTTCATGATGAGGGTGAAGTCTGGACTGAGGTCCGGGAGGAAAAGTGCATTCTATCGACTCATTGAGAAATCGGCATGAAGACAAGCCGCTAGCGGGTCTGGCACGCCAGTCTTGAACGCCCTACGGGCCCAGCCTACAATGGCGACCATGAGCCTTTCACCCATCAATGCCCTGTCGCCGCTGGACGGCCGTTACGCTGGCAGACTTGCCAATCTTCGCCCCCTGATGTCCGAGCAGGGCTATATGCACCGCCGGGTTCAGGTCGAAATCGCTTGGTTTATCGCGCTGTCAGACGCCAAATTTGCCGAGTTCAAACCGCTGAGTCCCGGCGCACGCACCTACCTGCTCGGCCTGGTCAAGAACTTCTCAGAAGCCGACGCCAACGCCATCAAAGCGATTGAAAAAACCACCAACCACGACGTCAAAGCCGTCGAATACTGGATCAAGTCCAAGTTTGACGCCCGCCCGGAACTGCTGGCCGTCGCCGAATTCGTCCATTTCGCCTGCACCAGCGAGGACATCAACAACACCAGCCAGGCGCTGCAGATCAAATACAGCCGCGAGCAGGTGCTGCTGCCGGCGCTGGACAAGGTGATTGACAAGCTGCGCCAGATGGCGCATGAGTACGCCGACGAGCCCATGCTGAGTCGCACCCACGGCCAGACCGCCAGCCCGACCACCGTCGGCAAGGAGTTCGCCAACGTGGTGGTGCGTCTGGTCAAGACCCGCGAAACCATTGCCCGCATCGACCTGATGGCCAAAATGAATGGCGCCGTCGGCAATTACAACGCCCATCTGTCAGCCTGGCCAGATTTTGACTGGGAAGCCTTCAGCCGCCATGTGATTGAAACGCCGGAGCCGCTGGGCCTGGGCCTGACATTCCAGCCCTACAGCATCCAGATCGAGCCGCACGACTACATGGCCGAGCTGTTTGACGCCGTGGCGCGCACGAACACGATTTTGATCGACCTGTCGCGCGACATCTGGGGCTATGTCAGCGTCGGCTACTTCAAGCAGAGCCTGAAAAAAGGCGAAATCGGCTCGTCAACGATGCCGCACAAGGTCAACCCGATTGACTTTGAAAATGCCGAAGGCAACCTCGGCATGGCCAACGCGATGCTGCGCCACATGAGCGAAAAGCTGCCGATCAGCCGCTGGCAGCGCGATTTGACCGACTCGACCGTGCTGCGCAACATGGGCGTGGCGCTCGGTTACGCGGTGCTGGCCTACAACTCGCTGTCTGTCGGGCTGAACAAGTTAGAGCTCAACCACGAGGCGCTGGCCGACGACCTGGACAATTCGTGGGAAGTGCTGGCCGAGCCCATCCAGACGGTGATGCGCCGCTACGGCGTGCAGGGCGCTTACGAAAAGCTCAAGGAAGTCACGCGCGGCAAGACGGTCAAGGCCGAAGACCTGCACGGCCTGATTCGCTCGCTGGAAATCCCCGAGGCGGAAAAAGAACGCCTGCTGGTGATGACCCCGGCCAGCTATGTCGGCATGGCCGCCGAACTGGCGCGGCGCGTCTAGCAGTTTTCCAGCGCCCGGTCCGCATAGCGACCAAAGCGCCAGGCGGTCGCCTCTTTGGTGATGCGCCGCCAGGTGCGGCGCTTTTCCAGCGGACTCATCGCCAGCCAGTGCTGCACCTCGCCGAAGGTGCGGCCACAGCCCTTGCAGCACTCATCGCCCTGACTGGTCGAGCAAATCGCAATGCAGGGCGTATCTGCCGTGCTGTCGTACCAAGCGTGCCAAGCGGCCAGCGCCAGCGGCGCCAGAGCGGCTGCATCGACCACCTCTTCACGCCGGAACACCAACAATGCATAGGCCTCAGCCAGCGCCCGTACCTCGGGCGCCAGCGTCACGCCGTCGGGCGCGGGAAGTTTGCCGCGCCAGTAATTGATCGCAGCTTCAAGATCGGTGATGTGGATGCCAGGCATGAACGGAAAAGAAAAAGATTGCGCTGTGGGCGCTCAGAAAGACGGCGGAGCCGGGAGGCTGATTATCGGCGGCGCGGAGAATCCTGCGGTTTTTCCGGGTGAAATAGCCATTTTTTACGCCGCTTACCGCGTGTAGGCTGCGGCACGCATCGGCATGGCGGTGGTATGGTTGAGCCATGAAACTCATTTTTCACTGGCTCTTGAGCGCCTCCGCCCTGCTCACCGTCGCCTATTTTTACCGGGGCGTCAGCGTCACCAGCTTCACCAGCGCGCTGATCGCGGCGGCGGTGCTGGGCGCGCTGAACCTGACCGTTCGACCCATCCTAGTGCTGCTGACGCTGCCAGTGACGGTGATCACACTGGGGCTGTTCCTGTTCATCATCAATGCGCTGATGTTCTGGGCTGCTGCCAGCCTGGTGAACGGCCTGGCCGTCAGGGGTTTTGGCGCGGCGCTGATTGGCTCGCTGATCTATTCGGTGCTACAGCTTTTCATCGGCTTTATCCTGGACAGCCTGCTCTTTCACAAGTAGCTCAATCTGCCGGGTGCGGGTGTCGAGAATGGATGCCTCCACATAATCGGCGCTGCCCGGTTGGCTGCGCATCAGGTTTTGCGCGGCTTTGAGGCGGTCCAGCGCCCCGGCGTATTCGAGCTGCGTCACCCGACTTTCGGCATCGGCCCGAATGGCACGCACCGGCTGGTTTTGCTGACTGTAGGCCTGCGCCAGCAACTGCCAGGCGAGCGCATCTTTCGGGTGCTGCGCCACCCACAAGCGCAGCGCCTGAGACACCTCAGGCACCCGCTGGGCCGCCATCAAGGCTCTGGCCTGGGTCAGCAATTCGGCCCGCGACGCGGCTTTTTCCAGATGGATAGAAGCGGCAGAAGGCGGAATTTTTCCTTCCAGCAGATCAATTTCAAGGGCCAGCAGTTCGACCGCCTTGCTGGCCTGCGCTGTACTGGCAACCAATAGTTTGAGTTGATCGAGCAGGCTGCGTGCATCGGCAAAATCGCGCAGCTTGGCAGCGGCCAACGCCCCGCCATAGAGTGCGCCCGTATCACGAACCGCTGCTGCAGCGGCAGAAACAGAAGCTGGTGCCAACTGAGCGTGCTGAACCACCGCCGCCTGCGCTGGCGGGGCCGCCAGCGCGCCAGCGCGGCGCTTGGCCTCGGCCTGCACCGTGCGCAGCCCATCGACGCCCGGCGCGGCCAGGATGCGCGCGCGTGCGGCCATCATGGCGTGCAACTGCTGCCCCCGACCTTCATCGGCCAGTTTTTCCGGCGAAGGCTGGGCGGGCGCCGCCAGTTGCACCCGCGCCTGCGCCTCGGCAATGCGCTCGGTGGTCAGCGGGTGCGAGCGCAGGTAGGGAAACGCACCGTTGTCATTGAGCCGGCTGGCCTGCTGCAGCTTGTCAAACATGCTGGAGACGCCCCGGCTGGCATAGCCGGCATCGCTCATCACGCCAAAGCCAATGCGGTCAGCCTCGCGCTCCATGTCGCGGGAAAAGTTGAGCTGCCCCTGCGCCACCAGCGCCTGACCGCCAACGATGGCCGCCGTGCCCGCGTCCGGGTGTTTGCTGGCCGCCAGCGCGCCCAGAATCATGGCAGCAATCATCCAGGGCGTCTGGCGCGACTGCTGCGTCATCAGCCGCGAGATGTGGCGCTGGGTCACATGGCTGAGTTCATGAGCCAGCACGGCTGCCATTTCATCGGCGCTGCTGACCGTGCCAATCAGGCCCAGATGCACGCCAAAATAGCCGCCCGGCAGCGCAAAAGCATTGACAGTGCGGTCGCGGATCAGAAAAATTTCCCAAGCAAAACGCTCATCAAGCTCGGCCGACAGCCCGCCACGCGCGCGTGCCGCCGCCAGCAGCGGCTGCCAGATACCCTGCACATAATCGGCCAACACCACGTCATCGACATAGTCCGGGTCGCGGTAGATGCTGATGGCGATGCGGTCGCCAATGCGCCGCTCGGTCGCCGCTGACAGCTCGGAACTGTCACCCAGCGAAGGCAAGGCGGTGCTGGAGGCGCTTGGCTGGCGACTGGAAGACTGGGCCAGCGCCGAGGGTTGCGTGCTCAGACCTAGCATCGTAGCCAGTGTCAGGGCCAGCAAGCGCCAAACGGGGAAAACTGAAACTGGTGCACTTCTGCAATAAGTCGAGGAGAACAACGACAATCACCTCAAGGAAGCAGTGGATATGGAAGCATACTCTTATGATGGCAGGCTGTAGCAAAGGTTCTGTATCAATATGACAACGCCCTCATTCTCCCTGACTCATTTCGATGCCCAAGGCCAAGCCCACATGGTTGATGTCACAGCCAAGGCCGCGACGCACCGGGTCGCCATAGCTCAAGGCTGCATTGTCATGAGGCCCGCCACCTTGATGCTGATTCTGCAGGGTAACGCAAAAAAAGGCGATGTTCTTGGCATTGCCCGAGTCGCAGGCATCATGGCTGCAAAAAAAACTAGCGATATGATTCCACTATGCCATCCACTGGCACTCACTCGGGTGGCACTTGATTTTGAAGCATCTCCTGTAGCCGCTGCAGGTGTGGTCGCTCTTGGCGCGAATGTGTCAGGCACAGTGACTTGCCACGCCACTGTCGAAACCGTCGGCCCTACCGGTGTCGAAATAGAGGCGCTGGCCGCTGTTACCATCGCCCTGCTCACGATTTATGACATGTGCAAATCAGTCGATAGAAGCATGACAATCACCGGGGTGAAAGTGCTGGAAAAGCACGGGGGAAACTCTGGAAGTTACTTTTCAGACCGTTAGGGAAACTCTGCATAACTCCAGCAGTTGTCTGGTAGCCTTCAGGTTGGCATGGCATCCTTGCACTGGCGGTAAGCCGGTTTGAGACGCTGAAAAAAGATCATGACCACATTGAGATGCGGCGCCATCTGTGGGTGGTTAAGCTCGACCGAATAGAGCTATCGCTGCACGGTGACTGGAAAAACCTCGCAGGCAAGGGCAAGGTGTCGGGTTACTATCACTGGGTCACGTTTTTTTCCTTTACCCAACGAGCATATGCCTCCGGAAAAGCAGCCCTGTAACGAATCAGGTAGCTCCGGGCCTCATCCTGGCGGCCCAACATAACTGCACTTTCTATTAATCGTTCAATCACACTCGACTCCGGTGAGTAGTGCAATAGTTTTTCAGCTATTGCATACATTTTAGCAGCATTATCGGGAGTAAGATTTGTCAGACTCAATTCAGCAAAATTTACTTGCTGACGAAATAACCAGTTATCCCGTACCTTATTCAGGGTATCTTCACGATAAGCATCGCTTCGTTTGGCGAGTGGTAGATAAACTTGGCTTATCTTATAGTAATTAATTGATATAATAGTCAAAATAATTCCCATAACAATAGCAATCATTAACCGCCAATATCCAATGATAGAGGAAGCTCGTTGGCCACATCCTTTATGCACCCGAAGCAACCCGACACACAGGCCAACGGCGATCTGAAATGGGCCATACCACAGAGGGTACTCCAGCATGCTATGCAAAAAAATCACCGCCAGTACCCCCCAAGCCATTTGCCGTATCGGTTCCGTTTCATACCAAGGTTTAGAGTGCCATATAAACCAAACCAAGATGCCACAGATAGCCAATGCAGTAGGCAGCCCTAATTCCACCGCCAGATGTAGCGGTAAATTATGTGCATTGTCCAAGATTTCGCAAAATCGTACGCCAGGATAGAGTGTAATAAAATGAGCGTAAGCCAATTCTCCCCAACCCCAACCAAGCCAAGGTTTTTGGCCAATCAGGGTCAGCACGTTAGACCACAATACCATTCGACTGGAGCAGCCTGTATTGGTCACTAAGCGACCAAGCAAGCCATCACTTTTTATGCTGGTCACGAACTCTAGCAGCCAAGGTAAGGAAAAAATTGCAAGTCCATAAGCCAGCCATGCCTGAAAAACCAGCCCTAGTAAATAGCGCCGCTGCAACCAAAACCACCAAGCAGCAAGCAATCCAATCAACACCCACTGTAGCAATCCTGTACGCGAATTACTTGCTGCATTACCCAGCGCTAACAACACGGCCAGCGCGCTAGCCCACCAAGGAACACGCCGCGCTTCAGGTAGGATTTTCCTATTGTCTAACATTGCCAGCCAGCCCAGCAACGCTATCAAACCGATGCTGGTCAATGTGGCAAACTGATTACGCTGGCGCAGATTGGCAAATGCCTCACCAACTGGAGTAGGAATGATCCATGGAGTTAATGCCGATTCCAATCCAAAATACTGCATCAATCCAATACCTGCACTCGAACTGGCAGCGATCACCCAACCAATAGCAATCAAATCGCCGCTTAGTTTTGAGCAAAATAACCACAAAATTACTCCACAAACCGCCGAAAACAGCCATGGCCACGCATTAATAGAAGGGTAAGTTGTATAGCCATATAACCATGGTAATATCAAACATAAACTCAGCCACAAAACTGAAATATGACGAAATTTTATAAATAATGATATAGGAAATTTACTCAAGGAAAAGCTTTCTCAAAATTTGTCAATTGATAATTAGATATTTGTGAAAAATTCGAGTTTTCAAAAATAGATGAATATTCCACTATCAACGAATCAGAGAAATCCATCAATGGGCGCATAGCCTTGCGGATTTCCATTTTTCCTGTTCAGGAAAACTACCCAGTTCATAGTTCGTGCGCTGGTCAAAGGTAGCCAGAGCAAATCGCTCTCAGAAAGGCTACTTTTACGCATGACATCCTCAAACAAAGCCTTTTTCTCAGGATATGCTCGCACTAATGTTGCCAGTGGTTGGGCTCGCTGTAAGACCTGCGGCAAGCCTGCGGCATAGTCTTGCCACCAGCCAGGTCGAAGTGACGGCTCTTGCCCCGCAAGGGACAAGTCCAGACTTTTCAAAAACTCATCACCATTACGTGGATTACGTACACTGATAAGGGTAGGGCCAAACCAAGGTAGCTTACGAAGACTCTCTGGAGCTTCCCTTAGATCCACCGCGTTAATTTCAGATGCGGTGATCAAACGAAACCTATCCACCTCAAAAACGACATGAACCGGACGTGCCACTGAAACCGACCAAAGGCCATAGCCCAGTGCAGCCAGCTGGATGGAAACCACCAGCCCTAAATCGCACAGCAAGGCTATATGCCGCTTTTCTGGATTGAATAGCACCAGCGTCAGCAACGGACCACACACCAGATCAACGCCTACGACCAGCCCGAACAAAACCAGCCCACCCGCTAAATCACGGTATGGATACGGATACCACACACCAAACACCAGTACAGCCAGCAGAAGCGAAACCACTGTACTGCCCAGCAAATGCCACATGGCTGCATATCTGGCAGCCTTCAATCGGTTACTAAAACTCATTGGCTCATTGTATAAATTTAGCGGCAGCTTGCTGGACGGTATTTGGAAGCCAGTGTGCTGCTTGTCGTTGGACCAGTGCCGCAAACCCAGAAAAATTGTCCCCCAGCCCCGCCTGTCGAGAGATTCAGTGCCGAACCGCCCACATCAACAGGTTCGATGTAGAGCGTTTCAGCACCTGCAGGCACCACTGACGTCTTATAAGCAATGGCTACCAGACCCGTTGCATTGCTGGTGACTGAAGCGACATTCTTGTTGCCCACCAAATCGGCAGCCCCCATAGACGAAGCGCCTAAGTTGGAACAGTTTGCGGAACTATTGCAAGACATATCAACCGGCCCCTTGCTCTGGAAAGTTTCACTGATCGCTCTCTGAAGAGCTGTTGCAAATAGCAGTCCCTCGGCTACCTTGGCGCGGGTGGAGTAGTCCTGATAAGCAGGCAGTGCCAGGGCAGCCAACACACCAATAATGGCCACGACAATCATCAATTCGATCAGGGTGAAGCCTTTTTGAATTAAGTGCTGCATCACAAAAATCCTTAGCAACATCAAGCAGACTCAAGTCCGCCAAAATAGGTTGATTTTTATATTTGGCAAAAATAAACTACTAGACAAGACATGAAAAAAGCCGCACAAGGCGGCTTTTAAGGTCAGCAGAAACCGCTGATTAGCGGCAGCTAGATGGACGGTACTTGGAAGCAATCGTGGTGGTCGCTGCTGCAGGGCCCGTGCCGCAGATCCAGCTGACTTGTTGGCCAGCGTTGGCTGCAACGCTCAAATCGAGCGCAGTAGTGCCATCGCTGGCAACTGGGGCGATCACCAGCGCATTGGCACCAGTAGGCACAACAGCTGGCTTGTAGCTGATGGTGATGGCACCGCCAGCGGCGCTAACAATAGAGGCGACATTCTTGTTGCCCGTCAGCGTACCTGAATCCATAGGCGATGCGCCGATGTTGGCGCAATCAGTCCCGGTCGTGCAAGTCATGGTGCTAGGACCCTTGCTCTGGAAGGTTTCATTGATGGCCGTTTTCAGCGCGCTCGACAGAACCATACCTTCAGAAACCTTGGCGCGAATCGTGTAATCTTGGTAAGCAGGCAGAGCCACGGCAGCCAGAATACCGATAATCGCTACAACGATCATCAGTTCGATAAGGGTGAAACCCTTTTGGATAGAACGCTTCATTTGAAAACTCCTTGGTTGAAAAACTTGGTACTTTCTATAAGCAGGTTTTGTGCCAACCTGTTTGGGCCTCAAAAAGGGAGTTCTAGACTAAAAAAGCAAAATAAAGTTACATTTTTGACGTCTTGTTCCAAATAGACTGACATTTTTGTTACATTGCCATGCACTGACCTAGGTTGGGTCGCTAACCCAAGACTCACAACTCAAACACCTGCCCTGCCTGCAGCCAAGCAATGGGGTTGCTAGAGCTGCTATCAAGGAGGCCGGATCGCTTCATTTGCTGTATTTCCTGCATGATGATTTCTTTCTCGGCTGGCTTGATATGGGTCAAGTAAATCGGGTAAGTCCTGCCCGCTTCAATACAGTCCAGTTCCGCCGCTAGCGACTGGGGGCACAGGTGCTGACTGCGCTCTGCCAGCCGAGCCTCACGGTTGCTGAAAGCCGTTTCAATCACCAGCATGGCCACTTCCATGCGGTTCAGGCGCACCCACAGGGCCGGGTTGTGTGCAGTGTCGCCGGTGAAGACCCAGCTCCCTCCCGAGCCGCCCCGCACGGCATAACCCACAGCAGGAACGCTATGCACAGCAGGCAGCACCTCGACCTGCTTTTCGGCCAGCAAGATAGTCTGACCTGTCATCAAGGGATAAAAACGGATGAAAGGAGCGGTTGACGTCGGAATTGTTGAAAAATCCGGCCAGATGATGTCGTTGAACACATGGATTTTCAGCGCGTCAATCGTCGCCTGCAAGGCATACACCCGCAAGGGGTTACGCCGCCGGGCAGCCACGGCATCGACCATCAGCGGCAATGCGGCCACATGGTCCAAGTGGGAATGGGTCAGCAAGACATGGTCAACCGACTGCATTTCCTCCAACGTCAAGTCGCCCACGCCGGTGCCGGCATCCACCAGCAGGTCATCGTCAAGCAAAAATGATGTGGTGCGCAAATCCTTGGCGATGGCGCCCGAACAACCCAGCACGCGGATTTTCATGGCATTTTTCCGCTGAACCTGCTCAGTTAAAGGAAACCCAATTTACACCCTTTTAATAGTGTAAAAACTCCATCTGCGTACCTGCCAGCTCAATCACATCGCCGTTTTTCATGGCCATCGGCTCATCGCCCACAGGCCTTCGGTTGAGTGTGACCCGCTTGGCGCCTTCCACATGGGCCAGCACAAAACCATGCGGCCTCTTGGTGATGGCGGCCACGGCAATGCCAGGCTTGCCAATCGTCGTCACTACCTTGAGCAAGGCGACTTCGCGACCCACCGCACTGCCTGACATGACGCGAATCAGCGCCGTTCCAGTGCTGGTGGCATCAATGCCTTCCGGTGGCGAAGGGGGCAGTTCATTGAAATACTGGATGTGGTACTTGCCGATTTCAATCACATCGCTATGCTGCAACAGCTGCTTTTTGACGCTCTTGCCGTTGACATAGGTGCCGTTCGTGCTGTTGAGGTCTTCAATGGAAACTTCCTGACCTACCAACTGCAAAACAGCATGCTCACCACTGATAGCCAAATTGTCGATCACGACATCGTTATAGGGTCTACGGCCCAAGGAAGTACGCTCTTTTGACAGCAAGACTTCCTTGATGACGACACCTTCCATAGAGATGATTACTTTCGGCATGACCGACTCCTGTCTATTTTTAAAATTTGAATCATTTGGCTATTTGCCCAGCATTCTCGACAGCAAGCCGCGCTGGGCTGGATCTTCTGTCACCTGCACCATTACAACAGAGATATTATCCCGGCCACCGCCCCGTTTTGCGACTTCGATCAGTGCCAGCTTTTTTTGCTCCATGCTGCGGGTGCTGGTCAAAATTGCTGCGATATCAGCATCGCTGGCCATGTCCGACAGACCATCAGAACACATCAGATAAATGTCGCCAGGCTCCAGGCGGAACTCATTCACATCAAGTAACACTTCATCATCAACGCCTAGGGCGCGGGTAATGAGGTTGCGGTTCAGTGCTGTCAGAGCCTGCTTGGGCGTGATCAACTTGGCGTCAATCTGCTCTTGTAGCAGGGAATGGTCTTTGGTGAGTTGGGCCAGCTCACGCCCGCGCAGGCGGTAGCAGCGGGAGTCGCCAATGTGGCCCAGCACCAGCCGATCTTCCTGAAAAACGGCGATCACCAGCGTGGTGCCCATACCTTCGTAGTGGCGGTTGGAGCGGGCAGCATGCAGAATCGAATGGTTGGCATTTTCCACGCAGATTTCCATTGCCCGGCGCACCTCTTTGGCGGTGGCTTGCGCACCAGCCTGCGCCAGCCAGCGCCCCAGCTCAGAGTTGATGAAGGACACGGCCATAGCACTGGCCACTTCGCCCGCGTTATAGCCGCCCATGCCATCGGCCAGCAGGCACAAGCCGGTGTCCGAATCAAAGGCAACCGTATCTTCATTGTTTTTACGCACCAGACCAGGATCGGTCTGGGCACAAAATTCATACATCATCATCGTGGTGCCGGGTCTGATTCGCGGTGTCGGTCAGCGTTCATCGCTACGCTTTCAAAATATCATGGTATTGTCAAACGCTGTAATTTTTACTGTCAGCTAGGGGGCTAGGCCGCTTTATTGACAGGTTTTCCAATTGTCCGGCATTTTTGCACATGGCTCAGCACGTTCCCTGACATCGAACTGAATAAACGCAGCACAGTAACAGACAGTTTCGCACTGACGAAAGTTGTTTCACGCACTTTTTGACTTTTCAATGCCACCTTACACAGGCCGAATTGCCAAAAAAAAGACCGCTTGCCAATGCTGACAAGCGGTCTTTTGGGTGACGGCCAAGCGCCATGCACGCCAGCCTTCGCCAGCGCGTGGCACAGGGGCGCCGCTTATTTCAGCAGCGCCTTGAGCAGCTTGGCCATTTCGGAGGGGTTGCGCGTCACGGTGAAGCCGCAGGCTTCCATGATCGCCAATTTAGCATCTGCCGTGTCAGCGCCGCCAGAGATCAGCGCGCCAGCGTGGCCCATGCGCTTGCCAGCCGGAGCCGTCACGCCAGCGATAAAGCCGACGATGGGCTTTTTCATGTTGGCTTTGCACCACTCAGCGGCTTCCGCTTCGTCCGGGCCGCCGATTTCGCCAATCATGATGACGGCGTCGGTGTCTGGATCGTCGTTGAAGGCGCGCATCACGTCGATGTGCTTCAGACCATTGATCGGGTCGCCGCCGATACCGACAGCCGAAGACTGGCCCAGACCGATTTCGGTCAATTGCGCCACGGCTTCATAGGTCAGCGTGCCGGAGCGCGACACAACGCCGATGCGGCCAGCGCGGTGGATGTGACCGGGCATGATGCCGATCTTGATTTCGTCAGGCGTGATCAGGCCGGGGCAGTTGGGGCCGAGCAGCAGGGTTTTCTTGCCGCCAGCGGCTTCCTTGGCCTTCATGCGGTTGCGCACTTCAAGCATGTCCTTGACCGGGATGCCTTCGGTGATGCAGATCGCCAGATCCAGATTGGCTTCAACAGCTTCCCAGATCGCAGCAGCAGCGCCAGCGGGCGGCACGTAAATCACCGACACCGTCGCGCCCGTTGCCTGAGCGGCTTCGGTCACGTTGGCGAAAATTGGGATGCCTTCGAAGTCTTCGCCGGCTTTCTTGGGGTTCACGCCCGCCACGAACGCTTCTTTGCCGTTCGCGTACTCGCGGCACATGCGGGTGTGGAATTGACCGGTTTTGCCGGTAATACCCTGCGTGATGACTTTGGTGTTTTTGTTGATGTAGATCGACATAGTGTTTCTCCTGGCTTACTTGACGGCGGCCACGATTTTGGTCGCAGCTTCGGCCATGGTGTCTGCGGCGATGATGGGCAGACCGGAGTCGGCCAGCATTTTCTTGCCCAGGTCTTCGTTCGTGCCCTTCATGCGCACCACCAGTGGAACCGACAGGTTCACGGCCTTGCAGGCAGCGATCACGCCGTCAGCAATGGTGTCGCACTTCATGATGCCGCCGAAGATGTTGACCAAGATGCCTTTGACATCGGGGTTCTTCAGCATGATCTTGAAGGCTTCGGTGACTTTTTCAGCCGTTGCGCCGCCGCCCACGTCCAAGAAGTTGGCAGGCTCGCCGCCGAACAGCTTGATGGTGTCCATCGTGGCCATCGCCAGACCAGCGCCGTTGACCAGGCAACCGATGTTGCCGTCGAGCGAGATGTAAGCCAGGTCAAACTTGGAAGCTTCGACTTCGGCTGGATCTTCTTCGTCCAGATCGCGGAAAGCGACGATTTCTGGGTGGCGGAACAGCGCGTTCGGGTCAAAGTTGAACTTGGCGTCGAGGGCCATCAGTTCGTTTTTGCTATTGCGGTTCAGCGGGTTGATTTCAACCAGCGACGCGTCGGTGTCCATGTAGCACTTGTAGAGCTTCTGGAAGATGTCCACAGCCTGGGCGGTGGATTCAGCAGGCAGGCCGATGCCGTTGGCGATCTTGGCGGCTTGCTCGTCGCCCAGACCTGTCAGTGGATCGATGAATTCGGTGATGATTTTTTCGGGCGTGGAGTGCGCCACTTCCTCGATGTCCATGCCGCCTTCGCTCGACGCGATGAAAGCGACTTTTTGCGTGGCACGGTCGGTCACGATGGAGACGTAGTATTCTTTTTGAATGTCAGCGCCGTCTTCGATGTAGAGGCGGCGGACCTTCTGGCCTTCAGCGCCGGTCTGGTGCGTGATCAGTTGCATGCCTAGGATTTCGCCAGCGATGCGTGCCACGTCTTCAATTGTCTTGGCAACCTTGACGCCGCCGCCCTTGCCACGGCCACCGGCGTGGATTTGAGCCTTGACCACCCACACTGGGCCGCCGAGCTTTTGTGCGGCTTCCACCGCTTCTTGCACCGTGAACGCAGGAATACCGCGCGGCACCGGCACACCAAAATTACGCAAGATTTCCTTGCCTTGGTACTCGTGAATTTTCATGAAAAAACCTTCAGAATTCGGTAAAAGAGGGGGGTGCAACACAGGGGTTTGGGCAAGGCTGCTGGACAAGCAAAAACAGGCCATATTGACTCAAAACCAGCCTGTTAGCGCTTACTGCAGGCAGCAACCCAGAAATGTATCATGATGCGGCGCGCAATCCTTGTGCGCACCTTACACCCGCAAGAGAGCCAAAATAAATAATTATGTTTGCTTTCTCTCTTGCTCCTGAAAGTTCTTATGCCGAAAATTTTTATCGATGGTGAAGCCGGTACCACCGGCCTGCAAATCCGCGAACGCCTGCAAGCCATGCCGCAGATTGAACTGGTCAGCATCGCGCCCGAGCTGCGCAAAGACCCGACCGCCAAGCGCGATCTGATGGCCCAGGTCGATCTGGTGATCCTGTGCCTGCACGATGACGCAGCGCGCGAATCGGTGGCCATGATCGACTCGCTGCCCGGCCACAAGCCCAAGATCATCGACGCCTCGACTGCGCACCGCACCGCGCCGGGCTGGGTGTTTGGCTTTCCCGAGTTGGTGCGCGGCCAGCGCGAAGCCGTGATCGCCGCCGAGCGGGTGAGCAATCCGGGCTGCTACGCCACCGGCGCGATTGCGCTGATTCGCCCGCTGGTCGATGCCGGGTTGCTGCCTGCCGATTTCCCGCTGTGTCTGCCCGCCGTCAGCGGTTATTCGGGCGGCGGACGCCAGATGATCGAGGCTTACGAAGCCGGAACCGCACCCGCTTTTGAGCTGTATGCGCTGGGCCTAGAACACAAACACTTGGCTGAAATCATGAAGTACACCGGCTTGAGCCGCCGCCCGGTGTTTGTGCCGTCAGTGGGCAATTTCATTCAGGGCATGCTGGTGCAGCTGCCGCTGCATCTGGATCTGCTGCCCGGCCAGCCAACCGCCGCGCAACTGCACGAAGCATTGCGCGCGCATTACGCGGGCAGCCAGTGGGTGACGGTGGAAGAAGCGCCCGCCTCCGGCAAGCTCGACGCGCTGACGCTCAAAGATACTAACAAGATGGAGTTGCGCGTCTTTGGCAACGACCACTACCGCCACGCGGTGCTGGTGGCCAGGCTAGACAACCTGGGCAAAGGCGCTTCAGGCGCTGCGGTGCAGAACCTGCAATTGATGCTCGGACTTTAAAACGGTCGGCGCTTTCAACGCATGCGGGAGCGGGAGTGCTCGACAATGGAATACAAACCTTCCAAGTCTTCACCTACCGCTTTGGAAAAGGCAGAGAACGAGCCATTCAGTATCTTGCGGGCTTCAGCCTCCTTGCCCACCTGCGACAGCGCCACGACATTGGAGGCGGCGTAATGGAACATCTTGTGGTGCTCCAGCAGCGCCGTGAAGCCAGAAAACTTGCCCAGATTGGCCTGCCCCTTGCCGTGAATCCACTGGCCTAGGTCGCAGTGATTGTCAAAACAGATGATTTCGGGCGAAAACTGCTCGCTAGATCTACCGTCCAAATAGGCCTGCAGACGCAGTTTCCAGTTCTCGTGAGCCGCCATCGCCGTCTGAATATCCAACCCCTCCATCGCCGTGCCAACAATCGCATTCAACTCACTGTCGATGGTGGACGAACCAAAAAAATTCTTGAAAAACCCAAACATGTAAAACCGCCTCAGTAAGTAAATCGATAACTGCGGTATTGGACTCTAAATTTACCGTTTAGGACATTTCTATTTAAAAACCCTCGTGCATCCGTGAAAAAAATCCGCTATAAGCCACGGCAGCATTTAAGTGCTGCGCATCACTTTGCGAATCACGTCGCCACCAAAGCCGCGTGCGGCTAAAAACCGCATCTGTTTGGCCTGCCCCGCCGCATCCACCGCCGGGCCCTCAAATTTCCTGCGCCAGACTTCCCGGGCGCGCTCCAACTCGCTGGCCTTGAGGCTGTCCACTGCCTCAGCCACCGCCTCTGCACCCAGGCCTTTTTGCTGCAGCTCGTACTTGATGCGCGCCGCCCCAAAACGCCCGGCGCGCCGGTTAATCACCGACGCCACCACCCGCGTTTCACTGATGAAATCCTTGGCCTGCAACTCGTCAAGCACCTGCGCCAGTTGGCCGGGCTCTTCCTCGTGGAGGCGCAGCTTGCGCTCCAGCTCAGTGCGCGAATGCTCACGCGCCGCCAGATAGCGCAGCGCCCGACCCTTGAGCGACAAGCCAAAGCCTGAGCGAGCTGGGCGCTTGTCCTCACTCATCGCGCCGACTTCCGGCCATAGGCAGCAACTCGGTACACAAGCGCCAGTTTTTCAAGAATGCACCGCCACGCAGCAACTCTTGGCGCCAGAAACGCATCAGCCAGCGCCTCAGGACGCAGCCGGGACGGCCTTGCCCACTTTTTCGGCCTTTTCAGCCTTCTCAGGCTTGCTGGCGACCTCGACGCTTCCGGCAGCCGCCTGCAACAGCGGAATGCCCAGCGACTCGCGCACCTTGTTTTCGATTTCAATCGCCAAGGCCGGATTTTCTTTCAGGAATTCACGCGAGTTGTCGCGGCCCTGGCCGATTTTTTCGCTCTTGTACGCATACCAAGCGCCAGATTTTTCGACGATGTGACCGGCCACGCCCAAATCCAGCACCTCGCCCAGACGGCTGATGCCCTCGCCGTACAGGATGTCAAACTCGGCGGTCTTGAACGGCGACGCCACCTTGTTTTTCACCACCTTGACGCGGGTTTCGTTGCCGATGACTTCCTCGCCCTTTTTGATCGAGCCGATGCGGCGAATATCGAGCCGCACCGAGGCGTAGAACTTCAGCGCATTGCCGCCGGTGGTGGTTTCCGGGCTGCCGAACATCACGCCGATCTTCATGCGGATCTGGTTGATGAAAATCACCATGCAGTTGGCTTTTTTGATCGTCGCGGTCAGCTTGCGCAGCGCCTGGCTCATCAAGCGCGCTTGCAGGCCGGGCAGCGAGTCGCCCATTTCGCCTTCCAGCTCGGCCTTGGGCGTGAGCGCGGCCACCGAGTCGATGACGATCAGATCGACCGCGCCGGAGCGGGTCAGCGAATCGACGATTTCCAGCGCCTGCTCGCCGGTGTCGGGCTGGCTGATCAGCAGGTCTTGCAAATTCACGCCCAGTTTTTGCGCGTACTGGATGTCTAGCGCGTGCTCGGCATCGACGAAAGCGCAAGTGCCGCCCAGCTTTTGCATTTCGGCAATGACTTGCAGCGTCAGCGTGGTTTTGCCGGACGACTCCGGGCCGTAGATTTCGACCACGCGGCCACGCGGCAGGCCGCCCACGCCCAGCGCAATATCCA
>Ga0302213_1000696_pt1 | contig 18031 bp, 3 predicted proteins | sample II_Fen_N1_2_FD_194583 | JGI IMG/M metagenome (GOLD analysis project Ga0302213, IMG submission 194583) | Peat permafrost microbial communities from Stordalen Mire near Abisko, Sweden - II_Fen_N1_1 | ecosystem: Environmental > Terrestrial > Soil > Wetlands > Permafrost | place: Sweden: Abisko... | reverse complement strand
ATGTTTGAATTGGCTAATGAACCCATTAAAATCAGACTCAAAGACGGAACTTATGGAAGCAATTCTCAAGCCCATTTTGATCAAATGAAAACATTTTTCCAAGCAATAACGGATACGATCAGGTCAAATGGATCTCAAAATATATTGTGGATACCGGGTACCGGGTACCAGTCTCAATATAAAGGTTATGCAATCAACCCTATCGCAGGGAAGAATATAGGTTATTCTGTACATATTTATCCCGGGTTTTTGAACGGTGGCCCAGATTATAATGCTTTCAAAAGTGGCTGGAACGAGAATGTGAAACCGGTAGCCGATTTTGCACCAATTGCCATTACTGAGATTGACTGGTCCCCTCAGGTAAGCGTTGATGCCAACGGAAAAGTAACTAACATGGGAACATGGGGTACAGGTACTACCGGCAATGCAACTACTCCTGGCTTCGGTTACAATTTTAAACGTATTGTAGATGAGTCGGGTAATGTGAACTGGAATCTGCTTGCTCCCGAAGGTCTTATTGATAACGGGAATCCTACTGGGGCAATTGCATTTAGTAATAATCCGGAAGCTTGTGCGAACGCAGCTAATACATGGTTTAAGAGCTATTCTAAAGTGAATTTTTCAAGACCCGATTTTGTGTATCAGTTGCACAGTGATAATGGCAATGGAACTTATACTAATCCAATGATATCTGGCGATTTTCCTGATCCTGATGTTATTCGGGTGGGTGATGTTTATTATATGGTCAGTACAACTATGTATACTTTTCCGGGGGCAACAATTCTGAAATCGTATGATTTAGTCAATTGGGAGTATTGCAGCAATCCGCTGGAAAAAATTGAAAATACCGCCTGTTACAATTTAGATGGTTGCAACCGTTACGGTCACGGTCAGTGGGCAAGTAGCCTTAAATATAATAACGGTAAATTCTACCTTCATTTCAATACACTAAATGAAGGAAGTTATATGTTAACAGCTACAGATCCTGAAGGTACATGGACAAAGACAAAGTTGGCTTCCTCGTTTTATGATGCAGGTCTGTTTTTCGATGATGATGGTAAGATCTATATAGTTTCTGGTATCAATAACTTGCATATAGCCCAACTTGATGCCAATTTTAATGTAATCAAAGAACAGGCTATAACATTAGGCACTATTCAAGCTGGTCTTGATAATTCGGCAACAGAAGGAAGTCATTTGTATAAGATTAACGGTTATTACTATATTTATTCTACAACCGGAGGTTATTATGCCACTCAGGTGGCCTATCGTTCAACATCTATTTTCGGACCTTATGACGAAAAGGAAGTCTTTAATAGCAACCGCATTCATCAGGGGGCTTTGGTACAGACGCAGACAGGCGAATGGTGGACTATATTGTTTGCCGACAAAGGTGCGTTAGGTCGTTTTCCAAATTTACTGCCTGTTACCTTGGTTGACAATTGGCCGGCTATTGGAGCGGTTACTACCAATAAAAAACCAAATGTAGGGAAAGATTATCCGGTAACTACATTGCCTACAAACGATAATTTTAGAAACTACAAATTAGGTATGCAATGGAGTTGGAATCATAACCCCGATAATTCAAAATGGTCGCTGACGGAGCGTCCCGATTACCTGCGGTTAAAAACGGTAAGTGTTGTTGATAGCCTTCACAAGGCAAAGAATACACTCACACAACGTATTCTCGCTTATCCACAGGATTTAGCTCATTCGTATGGAACAATGAAAATGAGTATCAAGAATATGCTGGAAGGTGATGTGGCAGGTTTGGCTGTTTTCCAGAATCCTTACGCATATATTGGAATTAAGGTGATTAATGGTCAGAAAAAACTCATAATGGAGAATAATAAAGTACAAGCGATTGGATCGGCTGTTACCGATTCGATTATCTACCTGAGAGCCATTGCGAATTATAATACCAGTGTAGCAAGTTTTTATTATAGTGCTGATAACGTGACTTATACTAAGCTGGGTACTGATCTGAATATGAAATTTGACCTGTCGGTATTTACCGGAAATAAGTTCTGTCTTTTCAATTTTGCGACTGTACAAACAGGTGGATATGTAGATGTTGACTGGTTTTCAACGGAAAGTGATTTTACGCAGGATAAATATTTCGACAATTCGTTTGTTGGATACAGTGCTGATGCATTGACATTGACCGACCTCATTGTTGATAAAACTGACCTCACGTTATTGACAGGAGGTACAGCCAGTTTGTCCGTAAAGGCTTTATATGCCGATGGCCATACCGAAGATGTAAGTATTGGAGCCACCTATACCAACCCAAATCCGGATATTGTTCAGATTGTGAATGGTCAGATTGTGGCCAAGGCAGATGGAATAGCCACGGTGACTGTTAGTTATAAAGGTGCGTTGGGTGACAAAAAATCAGTTGATTTACACATTACATCTTCAACTTTCCCATTGGTCAGTGGTATTTTCAATCCATCTATTTGGACAACGGGTACATTTAATGACGCAACCCATACGTTGGTTACAGGTAGTTATGGTTTTGGTGGTTGGAGTTACAGCAACGGTGTAAATCTGTCAGGGTATAAATATTTGGTGGCTAAGTTGGGTAATACTAATGCTAGCAGCGTGTCATTCAGGCTTTTCGACGAAAATAGTTACTGGACAACACCGGCTCAATATGACTTTGGAACCACCCGTAAAGTCGTTGTAACTCTTGCAAATATGAAAAAAGGTACAACTGTGACCAACCTGAATCCAAATCATATTTTCATTGTAGGGTTCTGGTCAACTGGTGGCAAACCTATCATTGTTGAAGATGTCTATCTGACGAACTCAGACGCTTATGATAAACCGAATGCAGTGGATAATGTTTTCGCAGAATATGACCAAAATGAAATTGTAGATGTGTACAACATGATGGGTATAAAAATCCGCTCGCAAGTGAAACGAGGCGAGGTGATAAAAGACCTTTCAGCTGGACTTTATATTATTGGACACCAGAAAATAATGATATTGGAGAAATAATAATCGGATTAGTTATCCATCTAGGATAAATGATAACATACTGAATCGTTACAGGTAATAATGTCTTATTGCTTATAACGATTTTGGCATATATGGAAGTTGTAATCATAGTAATATCGCGAATTAATGCAGGTCAAAATGAAACCACAATTTGAATATATGCTCTTTGTGAGTTGTTCGTTAACATGCATTATTCCAACGAATCTCTTTTTGGGGGAGTTTAAGGGGTATTTTGCATTGAAACCTTGAAGTAGAAATAGCTAATGCATTGTATAAGTGCGAAATGTCTGAAATTGAACATGAAATATCTGAAATCGAAAACGTACTGCGTGACATCGAAGGTACATTTGCAGGACAATAATTTTAAATTTATATGATATGAGAAAAAATGACTTATTTTCGAGTGCAAAAAAAGTTCTTTTAGGAACTTTACTTTTGGGATCCTCATTTGCAATGGCAGGGACAAAAGATGAAGAGATTAGTATTACTAATGGTGGCTTTGAAACGGGTGACAATACCGGTTGGACTTTGAATGGTTACAACTGGATTGGTACATTTACAAGAGGCAATATTGAAGGCACAATGGCTGCTGACGAGTGGGGGAATCCGATTGATGATAGAAGTGCTGTACAGACGTTGACAGATTTACCTAATGGAACTTACAAAGTTACTTGTTTGATGTGGGCTAATCAAATTTCTGTACAAAGACTATTTGCAAATAATAATAGTACTTTATGGGCTGAAGAGGGCTACTACGATCCAAAAGATTTAAGTATACTCAAGGATACTTTAGGTGAAAAGTTGACTTTTGCAGATCTGCCTAATACTGGAATTTCAGATTTTACGCGTGTAACCGTTTATACTGAAGTTACAGATGGTACTTTATCTTTTGGAATAAAAAACAGCGGGAATAATTCGAAATATCCATTTACCTTTGCTGATAGTACAGCAACAACCAATGGATATGTTAACTTTGATGATTTCCATGTGTATGCAGTAGGCGATCTTTCAAAAGACGCATCATTATCATCTCTTACAATTTATCCTGCAGGAACCTGGTCGCAATCATTTAATCCAAGTGTATTTGACTATAATATAGTTTTTGCCAAAGGAACTAAAGCTGTTGCTCCACTTGCAAAAGCCGATATTGCAGCTGCTACCATTACCGGTTTAGATCCTGTAGAATTAGCTGCAGATGGCACTGGTAAATCTGTTATTGTAGTAACTGCCACGGATGGTGTTACTCAGTTGACGTATACGCTTAATTATTCGGTAACAAAGGATGTTTATCCTACCTTCCCGAAAGTAGCTAATGCACCGGTAATTGATGGTGTAATTGATAATAAGGATTCATGGAATGATGCTGACTGGAAGTCTCAACTTCTAGAAAAAGCCGGAGGTACTACTACAGGCTGTACATCTAGATTCCAGCTTACTCACGATGATAATAATATATATGTAGTAGTTGATGTTAAAGATGCAACACCAAGTAGTAATGCAGATTCTATTCCTAATACTTACGAGCGTGATTGTATTGAATTATTTTTCGGAATGACACAATCAGTAAGATCTTCATATGCATTAGGAGATTGGCAAATCAGATTCCAAAGAGCTGCAGCTACGCCGGACAAAGTTATTGATGGACAAACTAATGGAGGTGTTTTCTCTGATTTAATTGGTTCTACCGGATTTGCGTATGCAATAGTAAGCAAAGCAGACGGTTGGGTACTTGAAGCTCAATTCCCAAAAGATGGCTTAATTGAAGGTGCTGAAAGTAATGGAACGGATATTAGATTTGAGGTTCAGACAGCTGATAATACTACTGACAAAAAAGGTGGAAGAACCCAACAGTTATTCTGGATGAAACCAACTGATATGCAATGGAGCACTCCTGCTGATTTCACAAATATAACACTTGGTGATAGCTATACAGGTTTATCTCAATTACAGTCAAAAGATACTTATTTGAAAGTTAAAAATAATGTATTGGATCTTTCAAATGTTGAAGGTAACGTTAGTATCTATAATGTGAATGGTTTGTTAGTAAAAACAGTAGACGCTACTAGCCAAAAAAGTGTCAATATCTCTAACTTCTCAAAAGGAGTTTATATTGTGAAAGGTGATAATTTTGTGACTAAAATTCTTCGTTAAGATTTATGATTTTTTTATTGAGCGGCTGTCTTGTGAAAGGCAGTCGCTTTTTAATATGTTGCAATTGCAGTTTTGATTCTATATTTAGTCTTTTATTGTTGTCCGATAAGAAAACTATATTCTAAAAATAGTCCCGTATCTATCTTGAATACAAGGTAGAAAGATGAAAAACCCTACAAAACGTTGATTTTGTAGGGTTTGTCTTTTTGGTGTCGCTTTTTGGCTAAACCAATCTGTGGAGCTGGAGGTACTTGAACCTATTCCATTTTATCCCTACTTATCAATACGTTATACTTTTTGTAAATTAATTGTTACGATTTAGTCCTAAATTTTTGACTCTCATTTTTGCTGCCTTTGTCGTTGGAGTGGCTGGCAATTATTTCGTATTCAAAATTAGTCTATTTTTTTGATGTTACCTAATAATATACCGTTAATTTGTATCTATACTCAATTTCAAAACAAAATCAAAAAGAGACTGATTGACGAATAATCAGAAATGATGTTCAAAATTCTAGCTCAATTTCCTTCTCTTTTTCAAACTTTCTATTCAAAATAAGAAAGGTTAAGTTTTATCTTCCAATCTTTTTATCTTCAGGTATATTCAGGGTAAAGCCGAAGATGTACAGCACTTTATATAAATTCAAAAGTGGAGAAGCAAGCTTAATTAACAAGCTTTTATACCAAAGGAACAACATAAGTAATCAATAATATTTAATGATATGTTTTGAACCAACTAAAAGTAATGTTTCAGCTGTGATGTGTTCATGCTAGATTAGTTACATTTTTTATTGAAATATCTCTCTCAATTCTTTGTTACTGAGTTTGCCGAGCCAGTTTTCGCCTGTGGCAACGGTCATGTCGGCTAAATGCTTCTTTTTCTGAATCATATCGTCGATTTTCTCTTCAAAAGTGTTTTTGGTGATAAATCGGTGTACCATCACGTTTTTTTTCTGTCCGATACGGTAAGCACGGTCGGTAGCCTGATTCTCAACGGCTGGATTCCACCACAAGTCGTAATGAATGACGTGCGAAGCGGCAGTCAGATTAAGCCCTGTTCCGGCAGCTTTGAGCGAGAGAATAAAAATTTTATCAGCGCGATTTTGTTGGAAGCGTTCCACCATTTCCTGACGCTGCGGAACTGTACAGCCGCCATGATAAAACATCGGTTTTTCGCCAAACCGTTCAGTAATAAATCGTTCGAGCAACAAGCCCATTTCTTTGAATTGTGTAAAAATCAACACTTTTTCTCCAGCTTCCACAATACTGTCGAGCAATTCAAAAATCAACTCCATTTTTCCCGAAAGTTGAGCATCGTGGTTGCCATTTTTCAGGAAATTGGTGGGATGATTGCATATTTGCTTGAGTGCCAGAATCATTTGCAAAACCAATCCTTCGCGTTTGAAAAGCGACTGACCGTTAGCACCCGAAAGTCCTTCAATTTCGGCTAATGCAGCCTGCATGGTTTTTTCGTACAAAGCAGCCTGCGGTTTGGTGAGCAATGCGTATTGGTTTTGCTCTACTTTGTCGGGCAGATCCGAAATAATGCTTTTGTCCGTTTTCATTCGTCGCATCATAAAAGGCGAAGTTACTTTCCGGAATTTTGCAACAGCTTTTTCATCGTTGAAAACCTGAATTGGGTCAGCATAATTTGATTTAAACGTCTTAATATTACCTAAATAACCTTTGTTTGCAAACTCCATAATCGACCAAAATTCAGTCAAACGGTTTTCCACCGGCGTACCACTCATAGCAATACGGATATTGGAAGGAATACTTTTGATGGCTTTTGATTGAACAGTATCATGGTTTTTAATGTTTTGAGCCTCATCAATGACCATAATTTGCCATTTTTGCTTTTTCATCAATTCGGCATCGCTACGCAACACGCCATAAGTGGTGAGCATTATGTCAGATTGGAATTGTTTAATGTCTCGCGCAGAACCATGAAAAATATGGGTGGAAATCGACGGTGCAAATTTGGCAATTTCAGCTTGCCAGTTGGTAAGCAGACCTGTAGGAACAACTACCAATGCTCGGTTTTTCTTGTTGAGTGCTTCTTCTTGTTTCAGTTTTAGCAAAATAGCTATCATCTGAAGTGTTTTACCAAGACCCATATCGTCGGCAATTATGCTTCCGAAACCAATGCGGCTGTTGCGGTACATCCACGAAAATCCGCGTTGCTGGTATGGTCGAAGTTGCGCATTCAGTCCGGCAGGTAGCGGAATATCTTCGTTGGAAGTCAACTCCTGTATTATGTCGCGCACTTCATCGGTCAGACTGATTTTTGCACCATTATATTCTTCGGACAAAGCTGTTTGAAGCAATTCATAACTGTTGAGTTCCTTTTCACTTTCAAAAAGCTTTTTCAGTTTCTCCATTTCCTCTTCGCTCACGTAAATATAACTCTCCTTGAATCGGAAAAGTCCGCTCGCATTTTTCAAGAGCTTTTTAAACTCTTCGGGCGACACAAGCACATCGCCCAATGCTACTTGCCAATCGAAAGCCAGCAAATCGTCTAACCGAACATAGCCTTGATTTACCGCTTTTCTTTTCAACTTTACACTGGCTTGAGGTTTTAGCAAGTGCTGCAAAGATTTTGGCAACAACACCTTAATATCCAATAGCTTGATAGCAGGAATTATATTTACCAAAAAGGGTGAAAATTCAGAAATGTCGAAACGAATTGGCTCGCGGGTTTCAGTATTGATATAATTGTCCAAGCCTTTGATAAACGACGAAAGCAACGATAGAGATTGAAGGATTTTAAATCGCTGTTTCTCATATTGTTTTTGGGTGAGAATTTTCAAAAGTTCGATGGGTAACTCATTCGGTTCTGCTCTGTTTTCGAAACTTACTTGTACATCAAACAAATCTTCGTTCAGTTCGCTCACGGCAATTATTGGTCGGAATTCATTCGCTGAAAGGTAAAACCGATCCAACCACACTTTTATTCCACCACTTAATGACTGCTCCCCAACGCCCGAAAAACTATAACTCTTGTTCTTGAAAAACAAGTCTTCGAATAAATCTCCATTGGAAGGTTTTGCCAATTTGCCAACCAACTCGGTGATAAAGACCGAAAGCAGCTCCTGTACCTGATTTTCGAGTAACAGCAATTGCTTGGTTTTGCCTGTTTCTTTTAGAATTAAGAATAAGCTTGGTGGTAAAATAGCTATCAGTCTTTCTATGAGCAAACGTACTTCTACATCTATGGTAGTGGGTAACCAGCGAATGATGAACTGTTTATTGTCAAGCTGAACAATTTGTGGTACTACATTCCCATTGGCAATGAGGTGAAGCGAAGCATATAAAATTTTGTGAAAAGCAGCCACAGAAGGCTGATAATCGGGTAATCTGTCAGGGTTGAGGCTGAAAAGTGCAGGAAGCAATTGCTCGTTGGTAGTGAACGAATGATTTTCGCCGGTTATTTCTGTTCTGTTGTTATTATCTATTGTGTATGAAAGTGTTGAATGGTAATTTATTTCCGGATTTTTCTTATTTCCGGTAGGATAAAGGGCTTCGAACGATAGTTTTTTACCTAAAATTCGTTTGGCATCGCGTGCATTGCGGGTAAATTGAACATTAAATTTTTCCCTAAAATTGCCGGACGAATAAAATGGTGGTGCATCGGGTAGCAGCAATACCACCGATTCTGAAATGTCGTTTAGTTGCGAAAAATCGACACGCAGATAGGCTTTTTCCTCGTCATACTCTTTCGGCTTTTTCTTCGATACGATGAGTAATTTCGACAAAGAAGGAATTTCGGTTTTTTTCTGGTCGGCAATAAATATCCCACGTTTTTTAAGCTCCTCCAATAAATTGACATTGTGGATTTCGAAAACCAAAAATGGGTTGTTATCTATCTCACGACTAATCATATAAATAACGGCTGCCAAGTGCTTGCAAGGTACAGCCCAGTCGGGGCAAGAGCATTGCATTTTAAAATCTGTCCACTGGCGTGGAAACACTTTCAATCCGTTTTGTTCGGCAATAGTCAGTATTTCGGGGTCGAGTTCTCGGTTCAACAGCTTGGAAATAAGTGCTGGACGTTGAATTATGGCATTTATCAGGGCTTCTATTTGTTCTTCAAAAAATGGAGGCACAATGATGTTTACGGAATAAGGTCGTGGACGGCTACCTGCCACTTTAGCCGAAATCTGATTGCCTTTGATTTTCACCTCTTTAACGTACCCGTTGCGTGCATACGAAGCTCCACGAGGTAGGCGATTATCGTAATCCACATTTTCCAATGAGCGTAACCAATGTTCGCCCCACCACGTTTTGCCAAATTGAATTGCCATAAGATTTTTATTTAAAAATTATTCAGCAAAAGTAATCAATTGCGCTTTAACACTCCATTTTTCTGACAAGAAAATTGGTTTGTCAATGAAAAATTCACCATATTAATTATTAATTACATTTCTCAACACGTTCGTGAAACCTACCGAGACAAGACGAGTAACGGACTTAAACCGTCAAATATACTCGCCATGCTCGGCGTACCAAAGCAAAACGGGAGCTTGCCAATAGACAAACTCCCGTTTCTAGTTTCAAAGTTGATTTTACAAATCCACTACTCTAAACTCTACGCGGCGGTTTTCGGCTTTACCGGCAACTGTTTTATTGGTTGCAATCCATTTAGTTTGTCCGAATCCAAATGCTTTCATTTGTTCCGGTTTAGCACCCTTACTTACTAGATAATTCATTACTGCGTTGGCACGACGGTTTGACAAATCCATGTTTGCTGTCGGCTTTCCTACATTATCGGTGTGACCGGAAATATCAATCGTCAGTTTTGGATTTTCATTCAGAATATTTGAAACCATATTCAGAATAATCAAAGCTTCAGGAGTTAAATCAGCCGTTCCTGTATTAAAGTTCACGTTTTTGAATTTGAAAACCAATCCTTTTTCAATTTTTACAATTGGATCAAGAGTGATTTCTTTCTTCACACCACGTGGGACATTAGTTAAATCAATAATTTGCCGTTGTGGCACATAGCCAGGAGCAGTAACTTCAATTTCATATGACTTTCCTTCAGGAACATCTACTTTGATTGTTCCTGTCTTATCAGCTTTTGCTGATTTCACAACTTTATCATTATTTTTCACTAACAAGCTAGCTTCAACAGGAGCAGCAGTTTTTGAATCAACTACTTTAGCAAGCAATTGAATGCCCTGAATTTCAGGAATCAACGCAAAGTCTTTCTGAATGTCTGTATCACTCGCTGTTAAGTCAACTTTTTGTTGCTGTGGAGCATAGCCAGAAGCTGAGACTTCTACATCATAGACTTTTCCTTTGGGCAAATCCAGAATAAACTGACCGTTAGTATCCCCTTCAACAGTTTTTACAAGTTGACCATTCGATTTTACGGTCATGGTGGCTTTTACTGGTGCTTTTGATTTAGAATCGGTAGCTTTACCTGCAAATGTTACATTCTGTTTAACTGGTACTAAAGCGAAATCATTTTGAACATCTTTGGCATCATCAGTCAAATCAATAATTTTATTCTGAGCTACATAACCCGGCGCTGAAACTTCCACATCGTACACTTTTCCTTTTGGAAGATTCACATTGAATTGTCCGTTTTTATCCGCTTCAATGGTTTTTACAACTTCACTATTGCTTTTAATCACCATGTTAGCTTTGGTGGGAACGGCTGTTTTGGCATCAATAACCTTTCCCGACAGTGAAACAGTTTTAGGAGTTTCAGTCAATCCAATGTCTTTTTTAATTGGTTTTGTTGTATTTGTCAAATCAATTTTTTGAAGCTGAGTAGTGTAACCAGATGCTGAAATTTCGGTATCATACACTTGTCCGGCAGGAAGTTTTACTTTGTATTTGCCATCTTTATCGACCTGTACAGTTTGAATCACTTTTCCATTGCTCTTAATAACCATGGTCGAAGCTATCGGAGTTGATGATTTAGCATCAACTACTTTTCCGGAAATCTCAATAGTTTTAGTACCCACTGCACAGTTGCCAAAATTTATCTGAACGCCAAGTTCCAACCCCAATGCACGTGTTTCAACAATATCATTTCGGCTTGCAAGCGTATTCAAGGTTGTGGCTGTGTTTGCCAGAATGGTAGTAGCGGGGCTTGTTTTTACATTTTGTAGTCCATTCATCCATTTTACACCTCCGTAAAGCGACATTGTTGGATTTACTTTATATTTTGCACCCAATGTTGCTTCTAGTCCTAAATTAGATTGAGTATTAATTTTTCCACTACCCGAAACTGCTTTGTTTGTTGGATAATAATAAGGCGAACCCGGTACATCCACATCAAAAATCAACGCATTATAATCAGGGTAATATCCTGTGCGAGTAACTGTGGCAGTACTACTGTAAGTTGCACCTAAATTGATTCCATAAGCCACGCCAAAAGTTGCAAATCCGCCCCACTTTTGTGTAAATGCATAATCAACACCCACTTTTACCGGAATATCCAAAAATGTCATGTGCTGACTTTCTTTTATTCCTTTAGCGGTTTCGGTCAGATAGAAAGTTTGCATACCGCCCAGCACCTGCTCGTATTCAGAAGTCCAGCCTTTGTTGAGGTAATCGCCCTGACGACTGCTGTTGTAATTGGTAATTCCTAATCCGAGTGAAGCGTTCAGACTCAATTTGTCTTTTTTGTAATAAGTGTAGACAATATCGCCGCCAAGATTAAACCCAAGACCGGCTTTTTCTTCTGATTTAAACTGGTCACTGGTCAGATTGGTCATCAAAGGTGACACGAACAAGCGATACGACCATGGATAAGGCGAACAATCCAACGTGCATTGATGCGTGTTTTGTGCCATACTGCTGACCGCAAATAGAGTCAGCAGAAATATCGATATTATATTAAATTTTATAAGTTTCATGTTTTTATTATTTTGAAGTGTTTATAGTCGTAAATATCATGTCTTGAGTGATTTTGCAGGAATGAGTTGAATTCATTCCTGCAACTTCCCCTTTAAACTTTATTGAATGATTATTTTTTGAGTTTGTACATAATCACCCAATGAGATTTCTACCGTATAAGAACCAGTTTTCAGTCCGGCAGCATTTACCTGATATTCAAATTCAGAAGATACATTTTCGAAAGAATATACTTTCTGTAAAATACCATTCTGATTGAAGATTCTAACATTCAATTTACCTTCCTGAGCATCGGTCAAACTTACCATAAAGTTACCGTTATTCATAGTCGGATATGCTTTTGCAGCAATGGTTTTGAGCGTTACTGCTTTTATTGCCGAAGTCACTTTACAAGCATTGGTATCGGTAATGTTTACCATATACGTTGCTGCCATGTTAGTTGGAGGCAATACTAAGAACTGACGGTCGTTTACAATGGTCGAAGGCAAAGCCGTACCATCCGAATAAGTCCATAAATAGCTGCTATACAAATTAGAGCGGTTATCTACAATCAGAATTGAAATATAATCCGATTTTTTCTTTTCGTAAATTACAGGAGTAGTAACCGTATAAACATCAACAGCCACGGTTGCAGAAGTAATATCACATCCGGTAGTTTGATTTTTAACATAAAGCGTATAATTACCTGCTCCACCAACCGGAACTTTGTAATGATTGGCTGTTTGACCTGCCAAATCAGTTTCATTCAGTCTCCATTGATACGAAAGTGCATTATCAAAGTTTGAACAAGCAATATTATCACCCGGACAAAGTTTGATTTTATTTTTCGCACTGGATGTTGGAACAATTACCGGTTGTGCAGGAATAGTATTAATCATTACCATAACAGCTATACGTCCTAAACTTGCAGATGTTCCATCCCATGTTTCAGCATAATAGGTTTTTGTTGTGACAAGGTCAGTAGTACTTGCTAATAAATTACCACCTGTTGCAGCATCCCACCAACGAACTGAAGATCCGGTTGGTGCTGTTGCCACTAAGTCACTCACGGTTCCACTTCCACAAAATGCCTGATTAGGATTCGTTACGTTTGGAGCTGGTATTTTTTTCAATGACAATGTTTTAATAGCCTGAGCAAAGCCCAACGAGAAAGTGAAGCTGCGTGTACTTACGGCTGCGTTTGCATTGCTGTTTTTGTACCTAATCGTTCTGAAAATATCCTGATATTGACCTACAGTGGCAGTCCCCGATAAAGTCAGAATACCCAATGCAGCATCATACGTTCCTTTAACTCCGTACATTTCTACGGGGTAAGTAACAGCATCTTCGCTACTAATAAATCCGGCGCTGATAAATACCGTGGCTTTATTTATTGGAATTAAATGATCAATGGTATTGATGGTAACGGCTGGGTCGATAACCACACCATTTACATCTCCAATAACTGCTCCGGTAGTACCAGCACTTGTAGTAAGTGAAGGTATATTGTCGACCGTAATGGTTACTTTGCAGGTTGTGCTTCCGGTTTCATTGGTGGCAGTAACTGTGTAATCAGTGGCAGGCAATAATTCTGTCGGGATGCCCGAAAATACTCCGGTTGCAGGGTCAATTGTCAAACCGGCAGGTAAGGCTGGTCCTACAGAGTAGGTAATGTTTCCGCCTGTTACTGTCGGTATTGATTTTACTTCAGTAGTGTTAATAATAGCTACAATCGGATTTGAAGCATAACTCAAATTGCTTGGAGCTACATTTTTCACTGTCAACGTAAATATTGCAGTTGTACTTCCGCCAGCATTTGTAGCAGTTATAGTGTAATTAGTCAAAACAGTTACAACCGTTGGAATTCCTGAAATTACTCCTGTACTCGGATTCAGAATAACTCCTGCTGGTAATGCTGGACTAACACTATATGTATCGACAGTTCCAGTTACCGTTGGTGAAGACGATATCGAAGTTGTATTTACAGTTGTTATAACAGGACTTGGTAAGTACGACAAGTTTTTTGGTGCTACAGGGTTTACTGTCAATGTAAAAGTAGCTGTGGTACTTCCACCTGTGTTGGTTGCAGTTATTGTATAATTTGTAAGCGTTGACAATACCATTGGAGTTCCTGAAATTACACCGGTTGTAGTATTCAATGTTACTCCGGCAGGAAGTGTTGGGCTAATTGAATAACTTACAATTACACCCGTTACCGTTGGACTTGCCGAAACATTGGTAGTATTAATTGTTGCAACTACCGGATTTGGTGAATACGACAAAGTTGTTGGTGCAATGGCTTTTACAGTTAATGTAAAAGTTGCAGTGATACTTCCAATTGTATTTGTTGCCGTAATTGTGTAAACAGTTGAAACTGATATTACAGTTGGAATTCCCGATATAACTCCTGTTGTTGTATTCAATATCACTCCCGCTGGCAATGCCGGACTGATAGAATAAGAATCAACACCTCCGGTAACTGTTGGAACTGAGTTTACATTTGTTGTACTTACTGTTGCCGTTACAGGATTAGGAGAATACGATAAATTACTTGGAGCTACATTTTTTACTGTAAGGGTAAATGTTGCAGTTGTGCTGCCACCACCATTGGTAGCAGTAATGGTATAAACTGTCAAAACTGAAACAACCGTTGGTATTCCTGAAATAACTCCGGTAGTTGTATTTAACGTCACTCCTGCAGGTAATGCCGGACTAACGCTATATGTGTCGACAGTTCCAGTTACTGTTGGTGTAGACGATACCGAAGTAGTATTAATAGTTGTAATTACAGGATTAGGAGAATACGATAAATTACTTGGAGCTACATTTTTTACTGTAAGGGTAAATGTTGCAGTTGTGCTGCCACCACCGTTTGTTGCAGTTACAGTATAATTCGTTAAAGGCAATACAACTGTTGGTGTTCCAGAAATCACACCTGTGGTTGTATTTATAGTTACTCCGGTAGGCAGTGCCGGACTAATGCTATAACTAACTACAGTTCCGGTAACTGTTGGTGAAGACGATACCGAAGTTGTATTAACTGTTGCAACTACAGGATTTGGTGAATAACTCAAACTGCTCGGTGCTGCCGGATTTACAGTCAGTTTGAAAGAAGCGGTTGTACTTCCTCCTCCGTTAGTTGCAGTAATGGTATAAGCGGTCAAAGGCGAAACCACTATCGGAACTCCTGAAATTACACCGGTACTAGGATCAATCGTTACTCCTGCTGGTAATGCTGGACTAATAGAATACAAACTTACTGTTCCTGTAACGGTGGGCGATGACGAAACACTGGTGGTATTGACCGTAATCACAACCGGTGTTGGCGAATACGATAGATTAGTTGGTGGTGTAGGCGGAACAATAACAGTTCCAGAAACGTCAACACTAGTGCTTGATGCTCCGGTACTGGTTAGATTCACCTTTGTACCATGACTTCCTATTGTTGCAGTGGAACTTAGCCTGACATAGACTGAAACAGGTTGTCCGGTAACACCTCCACCACTTTGTGGCAATGTTAAAGTTGAAGAAAAAGTAACATTATCAGTTGACACTTCAAAGCCAGTCGGTGGTGTAACTACCACATCGTTGGCTAAGTCAGTTCCAGAGACAGTGAAATATTGTGACACCGAAGGTATTCCCTGCGTTGTTGAAAAAGTTGTCACTGAATTATGCCCCGTAGTAATTGTTGGAATTCCATGAACAGTCAGAGTAAATGTTGCTGTGGTACTTCCACCACCATTCGTAGCAGTTACTGTATAATTGGTCAATGGTGACGCTACTGTTGGAGTTCCTGAAATTACACCGGTGGTGGTATTTAATGTTACTCCCGCAGGTAAAGCAGGGCTAATGCCATAACTTACTACCGTTCCGGTAACAGTTGGTGAAGCGGATATATTGGTAGTATTGATTGTTGCAACCACAGGACTGCTTGCATACGACAAGGCAGTTGGAGCAATAGCATTGACCGTTAATCTAAAAGTTGCATTTGTGCTTCCACCTGTGTTTGTTGCCGTAACTGTATAATCGGTTTGTGCTGACAATACCGTTGGCGTTCCTGAAATTACACCGGTGGTGGTATTTAATGTTACTCCCGCAGGTAAAGCAGGGCTAATGCCATAACTTACTACCGTTCCGGTAACAGTTGGTGAAGCGGATATATTGGTAGTATTGATTGTTGCAACCACCGGACTGCTTGCGTAAGACAAAGCAGTTGGCGCAATGGCATTAACCGTTAATCTGAAAGTTGCGTTTGTACTTCCTCCTGTGTTTGTTGCCGTAACCGTGTAATCGGTCTGGCTCGACAATACTGTTGGTGTTCCTGAAATTACACCGGTGGTCGTGTTCAACGTTACGCCACTTGGCAATGCAGGGCTAATAGAATAGCTAACTACATTTCCGGTAACGGTTGGCGAAGCCGAGATATTGGTGGTATTGATGGTAGCAACCACCGGACTGCTAGCGTACGATAACGCACTTGGAGCTGCTGGTGTAGCAGCATTTACCGTTAATCTAAAAGTTGCATTTGTATTTCCTCCTGTATTGGTTGCAGTTACCGTGTAATCAGTTTGGCTCGACAATACCGTTGGCGTTCCTGAAATTACTCCGGTTGTCGTGTTCAATGTTACTCCCGCAGGTAAAGTCGGAACAATACCATAACTAACTACCGTTCCGGTAACGGTCGGACTTGCCGAAATATTGGTTGTATTGATGGTTGCAACCACCGGACTGCTGGCGTAAGATAAAGCTGTTGGTGCAATGGCATTTACCGTCAAAGTAAAAGTTGCGTTTGTACTTCCGCCTGTGTTGGTAGCTGTAACTGTGTAATCGGTTTGTGCTGACAATACCGTTGGTGTTCCGGAAATTACACCGGTTGTCGTGTTCAATGTTACTCCTGCAGGTAATGCAGGGCTAATAGAATAGCTAACTACATTTCCGGTAACGGTTGGCGAAGCCGAGATATTGGTTGTATTTATTGTAGCAACAACCGGACTGCTAGGATATGACAAGGCTGTTGGCGCAATTGCATTTACCGTCAATCTGAAAGTCGCGTTTGTGCTTCCGCCAGTGTTTGTTGCCGTAACTGTGTAATCGGTCTGAGTTGACAATACCGTTGGAGTTCCTGAAATTACTCCGGTGGTAGTGTTCAACGTTACGCCACTTGGCAATGCAGGGCTAATAGAATAGCTAACTACATTTCCGGTAACAGTTGGTGAAGCGGATATATTGGTAGTATTGATAGTAGCAACCACCGGACTGCTGGCGTAAGATAAGGCACTTGGCGCAATAGCATTAACCGTCAATCTGAAAGTTGCGTTTGTGCTTCCACCTGTGTTGGTAGCTGTAACTGTGTAATCGGTTTGTGCTGACAATACCGTTGGAGTTCCTGAAATCACCCCGGTTGTCGTGTTCAATGTTACTCCTGCAGGTAAAGCAGGAACAATGCCGTAACTATCTACCGTTCCGGTAACAGTTGGCGAAGCTGAGATATTGGTGGTGTTGATGGTTGCAACAATCGGACTGCTTGCATACGACAAGGCAGTTGGAGCAATAGCATTAACCGTTAATCTAAAAGTTGCGTTTGTACTTCCGCCTGTGTTGGTAGCTGTTACCGTATAATCGGTTTGTGCTGACAATACCGTTGGAGTGCCTGAAATTACACCGGTAGTGGTATTCAAGCTTACTCCCGCAGGAAGTGCCGGACTAATGCTATAGCTAACTACCGTTCCGGTAACTGTTGGACTTGCCGAGATATTGGTGGTATTGATTGTTGCAACAATCGGACTGCTTGCATAAGATAAGGCACTTGGAGCTGCTGGTGTAGCAGCATTTACCGTTAATCTAAAAGTTGCATTTGTACTTCCTCCTGTATTGGTTGCAGTTACCGTGTAATCAGTTTGGCTCGACAATACCGTTGGCGTGCCTGAGATTACTCCGGTTGTCGTGTTCAATGTTACTCCCGCAGGTAAAGTCGGAACAATACCATAACTAACTACCGTTCCGGTAACGGTCGGACTTGCCGAAATATTGG
>Ga0302213_1000691_pt1 | contig 18168 bp, 13 predicted proteins | sample II_Fen_N1_2_FD_194583 | JGI IMG/M metagenome (GOLD analysis project Ga0302213, IMG submission 194583) | Peat permafrost microbial communities from Stordalen Mire near Abisko, Sweden - II_Fen_N1_1 | ecosystem: Environmental > Terrestrial > Soil > Wetlands > Permafrost | place: Sweden: Abisko... | reverse complement strand
AGTTGGTAGTTTTTCTTTTAAAACGAGTGTTCCCACGCTGTCACACCCGGCAGCATTGATCAAAGTATAAGTATAAGTTCCGGCAGCATTCAGACTTTTTTCATTCCAGGAATAAGGAAATCCCGAACTACAAATTGAAAGGTTGGTAGTAGAAGTAGTTGGTAGTTTTTCTTTCAAAACAAGCGTAGCCACACTGTCACACCCAGCTGAATTGATCAAAGTATAAGTATAAGTTCCGGCAGCATTCAGACTTTTTCCATTCCAGGAATAAGGAAATGCCGAACTACAAATTGAAAGGTTGGTAGTAGAAGTAGTTGGTAGTTTTTCTTTTAAAACGAGTGTTCCCACGCTGTCACACCCGGCAGCATTGATCAAAGTATAAGTATAAGTTCCGGCAGCATTCAGACTTTTTCCATTCCAGGAATAAGGAAATCCCGAACTACAAATTGAAAGGTTGGTAGTAGAAGTAGTTGGTAGTTTTTCTTTCAAAACGAGTGTTCCCACGCTGTCGCAGCCGACAGCATTGGTAAGATGCGCATAATATGTGCCGGGAATTTTATAAGTTGCACCATAAAAGACAACAGAATCACCTCTACAAATAGTCTGATTTAGTACTGGTGCACTGCTTGGGATTTTTACAGTTAGATTAAGCACAGCCGTGCTATCACACCCAAAGGCATTTTTTGAAATGTATGTGTAATTTCCTGCTGTGTTATACGTTATCCCATTCCATATATAGGGAAGATTCGATGAGCAAATGGAATAATTGGACACTGAAGATGAAGTTGCAACGGTGACTGCAACTGTATCGACAATACGGCATAATTCGACGTATTTTATATCATCAATTGCAAAGTCATTTCCATTTGCAATGACATTTTGGTTTACAATGCTAATATTGGCAGTTGTCGATGAGCCAGAATTCCATATAGCATAAAATTTATTCCAGGTACAGGTTGTAGAAGGCGATTGATAAGGTGTGCCTAAGATTTTTCCATTGATACTAAATTGTAAAATCGGAGGATTTGATCCGGTTACTGGGGTTACATAAGCGTAAAATGCGTAATCTTTATTTAGTTTAACAGTTATGGTTTGTCCCCATATTTTTGAATTGGCAGTCGTATTTCCATTTACAATCAGCATTTTACCAGAACCTGACGTGTGGTCTGTACATGCCGAAAATGAATTGTGATGAGTTTTTGGGTTAACATCTACTGCGTAGTACCCTTCTGGAATCAAACTGCCAGTAGTGTAGGTATAGTTTGACGAAAATCCGGTATTTCCACTTTCAAAATTTCCATTTGAAATCAGATTGGTTATGTCTTCTGTATATCCAGTTATAACATACTTCTGTGTTTTTGAGATATTTACAATTGGATTGGCAATGGTTGAATCGCTTAATCCAATGACGGGTGACCACTTGTAATAATCAACACCCGAAGCTGTTAGTTGAGCATTTGTATTAGGGCAAACTTTGATATCGGGTGCATTGATTTTGACATTTTGACAGATAGACTGCGCATTGCAAAATATGGGTGCAATAAACAATAACAATAAAGTTACGCTTAAGTAAAAAAGTCCTGTTTTTTTATAAAATTGCATGGCTCTACTCTGTTTCTAATGATATTCTCTTTCATTTTTCGGGCACTTTTTTTGAAGCTTATTATATTTTTTCGATCAGCTTTACTGTTAAAAAAAGAAATATTACCCGTGTGAAAAGAAAAGTGAAATTGTGAATCTAAAAATTCAAGATTCTCAATCTGTTGAAACAACTCAGATAAATAGTTAGAAAGAAATAATTGAAATGAAACACTTAATTCGCTAAATTACATTTTTTGCTACAACATATTGTAACATATATTATTATTTTAGCTTAAAGTCTATTAATTTGTGGTTTATGCATCAAAACTAATCAAAACAGTCCATAAATCCTACAAAAATCAAATAATATATTTTTGTTTTTAATCTTTATTTGAATTGAATATGAATGTAAATACAAAAAAATGTGTTTGGTTTTGATTTGATGTAGTTAATGTATGTGAAAACAGAAAACCCGTTTTGCAATTCGCAAAACGGGTTTTCTGTTAAATGTAATTGATTGTGTATGCTATTTATCGGCTAGTAGTTTTTCTATTTCAGGAGTAATATCTTTGGGGTTGACAGCTGAAGCAAATCGTTTTATAGGCTTCCCATTTCGGTCGAGCAGAAATTTAGTGAAGTTCCATTTGATGTCGTCAGTAATTGTTCCAGCCAACGATTTTTTGAGGTATTTATAAATAGGATCTGCATTATCTCCATTTACTTCAATTTTCGAAAACATAGGAAATGTAACATCGTAATTCAATGTGCAAAATTTAGCAATTTCCTCTGAGCTCCCGGGTTCCTGACTGGCAAACTGATTGCATGGAAATCCAAGTATTACAAGACCTTTGGAACTATATTTTTTATACAACGCTTCGAGATCTTTGTATTGTGGGGTAAATCCACATTTACTGGCAGTGTTAACCACTAGTACAACTTTCCCTTTGTAAGCATCCATTTTTATTTCATTGCCTTGCAACGATTTAGCTGAGAATTGATAAAAAATTGTTTTATTTTCTTGTCCAAAAATGCTCAACGCAAAAAGGAAGAGCAGACTTAATGTAAAAATTTTCTGTTTCATAATAATATCGGTTTTTTATTGTTTTTGAGATTGAAACAATTGCTATATGGTTTTGTTCGTTGCAACAAATAATAGCACAAAAAAAGCTGCTCGGATAGAACAGCTTTTTTCAGCAAACAACAGGTTTAGTCTGTTTTAGGTTACTCAACGTTTATGCTTGAACCAATATTATCCGATTTCTTTATGTTTTTGGGATGACCGATGCAGTCTATATTGCTAGCACCATAAGCTTCTGCATCCAAACTCTCGGATGCATACACATTGGCATGCGATGCACCACTTACATGAATGTTGGCAACTTTCGTAATTAATTCATCGGCATCAATTTCGCTTGCTCCAACTCCATTAACTTTGAATGTCTGACAATTTCCTTTCAAAGATACTTTTGAAGCTCCTTTAGCATCGACACTAACAATTCCAGTTGATTTGATATTCAAATCAGCTTCGCTGGCACCCAGCAAGTCGAGTGAAAAGTCGCGTGCAACCAATTCATATTCCGAGTTTATCTTACAAGCTCCTTTGGCAGTTATACTTTTAAGCGAATCAGTTGATACACTCACCTGAATACTTCTGTTTAAAAAGATTCCATTGGTAGAAATGTATAGAACGCCATTTTCAACTCTTGTATTTACCTTTGACATAAAATTATCAGGACTAGAAACCGTAATTTTACGGGTTGAATCTTTTTTTAAATTCAATTCAATATTTCCAGAAATCTCAATGGAATGAAAAGGTTCTACATCACGTGTCTGATCAACAAAGGGCTTGTCCTCGTCCGACCAGTTGAAAGAAAATCCATTTCGATTATGATTCCGTAAATGAATCAGCGAATTGGCTCCTACGCTAAAGAACATAAACAATCCGGCAAACCACAAGATTAAAACCACCAACGAAGCAGTTCGGTTCGAGTTAGTCCGTTGGCGACCTGAAATCAGTCGTATTGCCAAAAATACAATCAGAAAAATGGGACATCCTACCAATAAAATAAGCGAAATAACCATCAATATCATACGCTCAGGTGTTATAGCAGCCCAATTGGTAAATATATCAGGTGCAAAATGATTAATGGCTATCGGATCGAAAATGAGCATAAACAGTGCAAAGATCAAAGCACCTACCACAACTATACCGGCCATGCCTAATGCCGCACCAATCAACCCAAAAATTATTTTAAATAGCCAACGTAACACAATCATAACGCGATCACCGACGTTCGAAGCTGAATCTTTAAATTTTTCGCTTTCCACGTAGTTCTTTACATTATTTATCTCGGTCTTAATGTTTTCAACCGTTACATCTTCACCCTGCATTTCGAGGCGTTGAGTAGCTGTAATTGCTGCTGGAGCTACAAACCAAACTACGATGTATATTGGAATCATAAAGCTGGCACTTAACAGTACCAATGCAACCAGAATAATTCGGATCCAGGTAACGTCGATGTTGAAGTAAGCCGATAAACCTCCTGCCACTCCACCCAGGATTGCGTTTTCGGGGTCACGATAAAATCGGCGGGAATTATTCTGTTTTTTATCCGATTTGGAATATTTTTTTTGTTCTTCTTCATCGTCCTCGCCGGTGTATTGGCTTGGTTTTCCCATTATTTCTATAATTTCCTGAACATCAATCAGATTAATTACATTCTTGTTCTTTTGCAATTTTTCGTTGAAAAGTTCAGCAATGCGGGCTTCGGTATCATTGAGGATATCTTTTCGTTCGTCTTCCGACAAATGCTCAGCAATTTCATGGAGATAGGTCTGAAGCATTTCATAAGCATCGTCATCGATATGAAAGACGATGTTATTCAAATTTACAGTTAATGTCTTTTTCATACTATAATAATTGATTGAATTTCAGTTTAATTCTCAACAGTGATTTTACCTTCTTTAATTTGCTTTACCACATTATTAATTTCGTCCCAGGCATTTTCGAGCTCTTCCAAAAAAATTGCCCCTTGCGGTGTCATTTCATAGTATTTTCGGGGTGGTCCCTGTGTCGATTCTTCCCAACGATAATCCAACAATTCGCTATTTTTCAGTCTTGTAAGCAAAGGATAGAGTGTTCCTTCCACCACTATCAGTTTTGCTTCTTTCAATTCGGCGATAATATCCGAAGTGTAAGCAGACTTCTTCCTCAGAATAAGCAGAATGCAATATTCTAAGTATCCTTTTCGCATTTGCGACTTAATATTATCTGCATTCATAATTTTAAAATTTTAATTATAAAACTATTATGAATGGTAACTTCCAACCATTCGTTGAGTTTTAATTTTCAGCGGATTATTTCAACCATTCCAGAATCTTTATTCTGAATACGTATTCATATTTGGCTTGTGTTTGTTCTGATAAAACTTGAGTCAGATTGCTTTTGGCCTGATAAAGTTCATATACGGTTGCACGTCCGTTTTCGTATTTTTGGTTTACAAATCTATAGGCTTCCCGGCTGGCAACTTCTGATTTTACAGCTGCATCCCAACGCGCTTTGGCTCCCAGTGCATTTTGATAAGCTTGTTGTATGCTTTTACGAAGCTCAATCTTTGTATTTTCTAAATCAATTTTGCTGCTTTGAACCTGTACCATGGCATTGGATACACTGTTTTTTACTTCAAATTTATTAAAAATGGGGATATTCAAATTAAATCCCAAGCTTGAACTCAAATTGTTAGTCAGCTGTTTGCCAAAAACTTCATTCGGGATTCCGCTTAAATTGTAATATCTACTTCCGATTTGAGCACCCAACGAAAGTGTAGGATAATAATTTGATTTAGCGATTTTTACATTAGTCTCGTTACTTTGTAGCCGGAATTCAGCGCTTTTAATTTCAGGGCGATGTATTAACGCACCATTATATACTGCATTTGGATCTAAAAGTGTAAGCTGCGAGTTCAATAAATCTGCTGGCAATACAACATCGAAATTATCGGAGGTGCTTAATTCAAGTATTTGAGATAAATCCAACAAGGAGTAGTTTAACGACTGCTCTGCCTTGATTTTATTCATATCTTCTTTAGCTTGTTGAGCCAATAAATCATAGATTTCACCTTCTGCCATTTTTCCCGAAGCTACCAGATTTTTGCGCTGTTCAATTTTGGTCTGCGTAAGTGATTGTTGGTCGATGGCAATCTGAAGTAACTCTTTGTTAAGCAAAACTTGCAAGAACGCAGTTGAAACGCTCATTACGAGGTCACTTTGCATTTTCTTTAAGTCTGCTTCCGAAGCGTTTAAATCTGCTTTGCGAGCATCAATGCTGTATTTCATTTTTAGTCCATCAAATAAGGTGATGTTACTTGAAATTCCGAACGAAGTTTGTGATGAATTGATGCTTTTATATACATTATCAGCTCCCAATGAACGTCCAAAGTTAAAATATTCTCCGGCAGAGGCATTTAAATTTGGCAATAAATTCTGCTTGGATTGCAAGTAATTTGTTTCGCTCACTTTGCGTGCCAATACTTTTTGTTTCACATTTCTGTTGTTGGCTAAAGTCGTGTCAATACACTGTTGAAGTGTCCACGATTTTTGTGCATTAGCTAGTAGAGATACTAACATTGCACCCATTATTAAATATGTTTTTGTTTTCATTTTGCTTTTCAAGTTGTTGATAAAATAATCAGATAACCCATTATTTATTTTCTTCTTTTTTAGCAGCTACTTCTTTCTTTTCCAGAATTTCAGCTCCGCGAATCTTATCTTTTAGCGTTAATCCGCTTTTTACTTCAATTTTTACGCCGTCGGACAAACCGATTTTAATCAATTTCTTTGTAAATGCCTGTGGTTCTTTTGTCTTTAATACATATACAAATGCTGAATCGCCGCTGAAATCTACACAACTTTCAGGAATAGTGATCACATTTTCGGCTTTTGAGAATACAATTTCTGCATTGGCACTGTAACCTGCACGTACAAATACATTTTTTGGAACTTTTACTGCCGCTTTCATTTCAAACATGATAGCTCCGGTTTCTTCCTTTCCTTTAGGTGAAACATATTCAAGTTTAGCTGTCAGTTTCTGATCCTGAATGGCACCAATGGTAATGTCCATCGACATACCTACTTTAATTTTACCTACTTCAGTTTCGTCCAGTTTTCCTACAAAAAGCATATCGCTCATGTTTGCCACGGTGGCAATGGTTGTACCATCGTTGAAATTATTGGATTGGATTACTGAGTTTCCGGCTTTGATTGGAATATCTAAGATTGTACCGTTAATAGTAGAGCGAACCAGCGTGTTGCTTACTTGTGTTTTATCGTTGGAAACTCCATCGCGGGTCAAACTCAGGTTATCTTTAGCTGTTTTAAGCTCCTCTTTTTCATTCTGATACTGCAATTGAGTTTTTTCAAACTCTTCGCGGGATATTACTTTATCGGCATATAATTTCTTGTCGCGTTCGTAATTTTTAGTAGTTTGATCAAAAGCAATCTGGGCGCGAGTAACTCTGGATTCGGCACTGTTCAAGCTTACCATATCTGGTATCACTTTGATTTTAGCAATAATATCACCGGCTTTTACCTCATCTCCAGCTTCCTTATACACTTCGGCAATAATACCGGACATTTGGGGTTTAATCAAAATTTCGTTACGTGGATCTACTTTACCTGTGGCCACCGATTTTTTCTCGATAGTGCCGGTAGTTACATTTTCAACTTCATATTTTTTTACGACAGGAATCGATTTTCTCCATAAAAACCAAAACGTCCAAATAACGGTTATACCTACGATAACCAGCAAAGCAATTTTTAAATACTTCTTCATAATGTGTTGTTGTTGAATTACCTATTACCCGTTTGGGTGAATCGGTTCATTTAGTTATTTGATTATTTTTTTTGTTTAATATTGATGACTTTCAGAGTTGAAATAACTGCAAATGGAATCATCGGTAGCAGTGTCCATGCCGATTGACTAAAGGCTTCTGCCACTGAATGTTGCTTTCCCAGGGTGTAGCAAAATTCTATCGTAAAAGGAAAATACAAGAGTGTATATAGTAACACAACAGATTTTATTTTTTTTTCTTGTAAGTTGTTCATTTTCATAAAGATTAAAAATTTATTCTTCGCGTATGGCTTCAATGGGTTTAATATTCATGGCTCTATTTGCTGGAATAAATCCAGCCAAAGTTCCAATAATCAGTAGGATAACTAATGCTGCCATTGCAACCGTAAAGCTTATTTGCGGGTCTTTGAAGAACTGATCGCCGTGACTGAGTGCCATTCCAACTAACGAAAGCAAACCTACACCAATCATCAATCCCGAAATCCCGGCAATTAATGTCAATACAATGCTTTCGGTCATAATTTGTCGGATAATGATTTGCGGAGTAGCTCCCAATGCCCGTCGAATACCAATTTCTTTGGTTCGTTCCCGAACGGTCACCAACATGATGTTACTTACGCCAACTGCTCCTGCAAACAAGGTTCCGAGTCCTACAATCCAAATGAGGGCACCAATACCAATTCCTAAATATAAAAACATGGTGAATTCATCCTCAATATTAAATCCTCCAACTGCTTTTTTATCATTGGGAGAAATATTATGTTGCCCGGCCAGTACGGCATGAACTTTATCTTCAACTACTTTTACTTTTATACCTGGTTGAGCTGTAATTGCCATGTAATGAATGATTTTCCCCATGTTAAAAGCTTGTTGCATGGTGCTGAAGGGTAATACCACTGATTCTTCGGCACTTCCTCCAATATTAATGCTGGATGTGTGGCGCGCCACGCCAATTACATGAAAGTAAATACCATTTACCTTAATGCTTTTTCCCAATGGATTTTCATCATTCGGGAAAAGTACCTTGTAAACACGCTCGCCAATGACACACACTTTTCTTTTTTCAGCAATGTCAATGTCATTGACATACCTTCCAATAATCATTTTACTTTCATCAATCTGATTGTATGAAGGGTAATTGCCCATTACACTGTAACTACCGGATTTATCGTCGCGTGTAACATTGTTTGTTCCACTATTGCCCTCTAAAACTGGAGCAAGATATTGTATTTCAGGAACTTTGTTGATGAGCATTGCAATGTCTTCATTCTCCATGTTCCAACGTCTTCCTTTTTTAAGCCCTTTGTAAGCCTCAGAAGTTTGTCCGGCCCAAACAAAGCATGAGTTGGTTGCAAAACCTTCAATCTGCGAATTCATCCCACGTTGGAGCGCAATACCTGCACCCACCATGACTACCAGCATAAACATTCCCCAAAAAACTCCGAATGCTGTCAGAAAGCTTCGCGATTTATTGTGTGTTATGGTAAACCATATTTCCTGCCAACGATCTAAATCAAACATATTAATTTATTGTTAGTTACGAGTTACTCTATTTTGTGATTGATAGATAACTGTTTTTATTTATTTAAAATTGAATTCTATAATTATTCTTCGCGCATGGCTTCGATTGGTTTAATCCTCACAGCTCGTCGTGCCGGCATATAACCTGCTATTACTCCCGATATGATTAGAATTGCAGTTGAAATCAATACGTATGCCAGCTCAACGGTTGGGTTTTTGAATATTGACATCCCTTCCGAGTCGGGCGATGCGGCTGCGGTTTTTTCCAGAATGTAATTCACAACTTCCGTCAATCCAATGCCCATCATCATTCCAATGTATCCAAATAAAGCTGTAATTATTATTGCTTCCAGAATAATAGAACGTAAAATGGATGCCGGCGGAGCACCCAACGCTTTTCGGATTCCAATTTCGCGGGTTCGCTCTTTTACAGATACCAACATAATATTACTTACCCCTACAATTCCGGCAATTAAGGTGAATATTCCAATGATAGTAACAAACAAGGTAATACCATCAAATATTTTCATGGTTTCAATATAATTGCGTTGAGAATTCTGAATATACAGTGCCTGTTCGTCTTTTGGGTCGAAATGTAAGCTTTGCGACATTGTTTTCTTAAGCTTTTCATTGAACTGATTATTCTCTTCTTCGGTTTTAAGGTTATTAACCGTCATGGCTATGGTGCTAAACTTTAAATCAGGATTGAATATATATTGAGCGGTTGAAAATGGAATGTAGGTACTACCGTTTCCATAACGTGCTTTTTTGGAATTCACTCCAATCACGCAGAACATAACCGATCCAACCTTAACGTATTTGCCTAAGGATGATTTTCCTTTAAATAATACGTCTTCAATTTTTTTGTCGATCACAATTACTTTCTTGTTCAGCTTCACGTCCAACGCATTGATAAACCGACCGCCATTTGAGGCAAATTCAAGCTTATAAACGTTATTATACGCCGGATTAACGCCAATAACGCTAAATGTTCCGTATTCGCTGTTATTGGTAATTGTTTGTTGCTTTTGAATGATACCGGTCTGATTACTCGATTCCACCAGACTTTCGTCGATATCTGTAACTTGTTTATTGACAAAGTTTAATGAACGTCCGCTTTTAAGTCCCTGGTAAGGTTTAGAAGTGGTGCCCGTATAGGTCTGAACAGTATTGGTTGCTCGTTGACTGAAATTACTGGTAACGCCGTTCTTCAATCCATTACCTGCCCCAAGCAAAACGATGAGGATAAATATACCCCACGTTACGGATAGCCCTGTCAGAGCTGTCCGAAGTTTGTTGTGTTTCAGACCGGCAAATATTTCTTCTAATGTATTTAATGAGAACATTTTTCGTATTTTTATTTAATTGTTCTGAAAAAAATTGACCCGATTATCTGATCTTTCGGGAAGGAGCAAGAAAGAAGTATAAAATGGCTCCGAAAGGAATAAAAATCACAATCAGGAGCATTAAAATGTTATCATTCCCATTGAATTTACTTCTCAATATATCGATAATGGCAATTATCGGAATAAGTAACACAAAAATAAAAATGAAGGGAATTATGAAAATTAGTGATAATAATACTTCCATTTTATATATCTTGATTGGTTAATGGTTATTCTTTTTAGAACTGTACCAAAATTATTTTCGTTCAATATTCTCAATCAATCCATCTTTTATATGGATGATGGATCTGGTTTCGTCTGCTACTGATTTTTCGTGAGTTACAATAATAGTGGTAAGTCCATTGGCATTCAAATCGCCAAGCACTTTCATCATTTCCACCGTGGTAACACTGTCCAACGCACCGGTAGGTTCATCGGCTAATAAAATTTGCGGTTTGGAAATAATAGCTCGTGCAATGGCAACACGTTGTTTTTGACCTCCTGACATTTCATTAGGCATGTGATGAGCCCAATCTTTCAACCCCATTTGGTCCAGGTATTCCATGGCAATTATGTTGCGTTTTTTGCGGGGAATATTTTTGTAGTAGAGGGGTAGAGCTACATTTTCCAACGCATTTTTGAAATTAATCAAATTGAAGGATTGGAAAACAAAACCAATCATTTCGTTGCGATATTCTGCCGATTGTTTTTCGGACAGATTTTTAACTAACTTGCCATTTAGATAATAATCGCCTGTGTCATAGTTATCCAAAATTCCCAATATGTTTAATAAGGTGGATTTGCCTGAGCCTGAAGCACCCATAATCGAAACATATTCTCCGTTAGCAATATGTAAATCAATTCCTTTGAGAACATGCAGCGAAGCTTCCTTGCCCATGTTATACGTTTTGTTGATGTTTTTAAGTGTAATCATTAAATATGAATTTGAAAGTGGAAAAGGTTGAATTTTTGTAGTGCTTTTCAGCACTAACTAATCTTTTATTTGAAATAACGATGCAAAGATATATAAGTTTATAGTACCTTGTTATGCATAGTACTGAATTTATAGAAAATTATACAATTAAAAAATTGAATAATGCTTGCATTTAGACGGTTTCAGTGATTTGAATAGATTTTGCATTAACCTACTTTAACTGTTTTTGCTCTAAATTTTGTACTATCATGTAAAAACGTTTGACCAATCATAATTATACCAATCTAGGAACAAAAGTTTGAAAGATAAAAATAACATAGTTCACAACCAGTGAACTATGTTATTCTCAAAACGATGACGAATCATTATTATTTGCTACTTAAGGACACTTCAATTCTATTATTCTGTCCAAACATTTTTTTTGCAAATGTCTTTAATGATTCTACTGACAACTGATTCACATATTGTTGATAATTCGTATCAAAATCAGCTACGTATCTGTATTGATTATTCAACACATCCAAAACATATTCGTTTTTCTTTAGATCATCAGCATGTTGTTTAGTAGTAAATTCTTTTACTTTCTGAACATTGACATCACTTGGACCCACTTTTTGAATGTCTGCAATTACTTCATTTATTGAATTTACCAATTCCACTCTGCGACCGGGATCTGTATCAAACATTAGCTGCAAGTTGAAACCGTCTTCTGGCGTTTTTTCTTGTTCTGCTGCTACTTTTACACCATAAGTTCCACCCAGTTTTTCGCGAATTTTATCGGTAAGTATAATATCCAGAATTTGTTTTAAAGCGTCTAATTGTATTTTATTTTGCAATGTATAATCTAATTTACCTGAATAAACGATGGCAGTAGTGGCTTTTGGGGTTTCAAGTGTGCGAACAAAATTATTACTGAACGTGCCTTTTCGTGGAGGCATTACGTTGGCATTAAACTTACTTTTTGCCGAAGTTGAAGGTAATGATGCAATGTATTGTTCTACCAATGCTTTCAATTCATCAGATTTTACATTTCCAACAATCGTAAAGACAAAGTTACCGGCATTCGCAAAGCTTTGTTTGTACAGTTTCAGCATTGTTGCATAATCGGCGGTTTCAATATCTTTTGCAGTAATGAATCGTCCGCGGGGATTGTTTTTATACATTGCACTCATTAATGAGTCAGTAAATGCTAGCATCGGATTGCTTCCCAAATTGGACAATACTCCTTTGTTTCTAGCGGCGAATGATGCATAGGCAATTGAATCTTTACGAACAGACGTAAAATTCAAATAAAATAACTGCATAGCTGTTTCTAAATCTTTTACGTTAGATTTACCTGAAATTTCTACATCATAATCATCTAAACTAAAATTCATGCCTACATTTTTACCGGATAATACTTTTTGCAAATCGGGCTTACTCAATTTACCCAAACCTCCGGCTGATAAAGCAGATTCACCTAATATCGATTCCAACATTTTACCCATCACCTTTATTTCAGGAACATATTTGCTGTCGATAACCGAGCTACCTCCAAACGCAAACCCTGATATCAGAACTTCATCATCCTTAAATGTAGTTGGTTTTACTACCACTTTGGCACCATTGGAAAGCGTCCAAACAGTTGCCCCTTGATTTTGTTCTTCTTTTGCTATTTTTCCTTTGGCCGGAAGGGTAGCCATTAAAGGCTCTTTTACAGCATTATCCACATAAGCAGTTAGTTTTTCGCTATCCACTTTTTTTATTAATGCTTTAATATCTGATTCGGAGGAATATTTTTCCTTTTCAGTTCCCATAATGGCTACCACTCGATTTTTGTCGGTTATCATTCCTTTTACAAGTTGATTAATGCTTGCTAACGGAATATAATTCACCACTTGCTGCAAGGTGTTATACTTGTCGGTAATACTTGGAATTGGTTCATTTTCAAGAAAATGATTTGTATATTGATCGATGTAATAACCATTGCGTTGTTTGTCACGTTCTTTATATAATTGTTCCAATTTACTCAAATAATCGGCTTTAGCACGTTCGTATTCTCCGGCGGTAAATCCAAATTCCTTTACACGGTTTGCTTCCCGAATGATGGTTTCAATTGCTTTGTCGGATGCATTGGGATTGCTCACCGCAATTAATTGCATGGCATCTTTTGTTTTGGATATCAAGTACGAACCACTGCTAACCTGCGCATAAGCAAAAGGAGGATTTTCTTTTTGAATCATTTCCTGCAGACGGTTCGATAGCATTTTTTCAATCATACTGTTCATAAAATCATAAAGCAGATAATCCATATTTACTTTTTTATCTGCTGCAATAATATTTCGTTTATAGAAAACCAGCACATTTGAACTCGGATTTTCTTTATCAGTTGCTATTGATACAATCGGTTCAACGTTATCTGGTACCTGAGCATAAACTCGCTCTGCCGGACTAGTTGGTTTCTTAATATCAGCAAACATTTCTTTCAGTTGTTGCTCGGTTTTATCAACATCAATATCGCCTACGATAATGATTCCTTGTAAATCGGGACGATACCATTCATGATAATAATCTCTTAACGCTTTGGGTTGAAAGTTATCTACAATTTCCATTTTTCCAATAGGTAAACGATCGGCATATTTACTTCCTACGTAAATCTTAGGCAACAAAGTGCCTAACATGCGCATGGACATGTCCTGACGTGTACGCCATTCTTCGTGAATAACTTTTCGTTCTTTTTCAATATCCTTGTCACGAAGCAACAGGAAGCTGGACCAATCGTGCAAAACCAGAAGACAAGAATCCAATGCTGCTTTTCTGGCAGTAGGTACTGCATTGATATTATAGATAGTATAATCAAAACTAGTTCCGGCATTCAGGTTTTGTCCGAATTTCACGCCAATGGTTTCCAAGTATGGAATAATACCTTTTCCGGTATTATCATTCGGAAAACTTTTGGTACCATTAAAAGCCATGTGCTCCAGAAAGTGAGCCAAACCACGTTGGTTCTCTTCTTCTAGAATGGAACCGACTTTTTGTACGATGTAAAAATTGGCTTGATGTTCGGGTAAATTATTTTTTCGGATATAATATGTCAATCCGTTGTCTAACTTTCCTATCCGTACATCTTTATCGACAGGAATAGGTGGCATTTGCTGTTGTGCTTGCAAACAGCTGAAAGCAACAAAGCATGTTGCAAAAAATAAATAAATCTTTTTCATACGTTGTTTTTAAATAGTTGATGTATATATTCGTTTGCAAATCAAATCATGATAGCATTCTACGTTGTTTTCGATAATACTAGGAATATTTTACTCTTTACTCAATTTTGATTCCAAATTTAAATAAGAATATGTCCAAAAAAAATATTAGTACAGTATTTAAAATTAGAAATCACTAATTTACTGTTTATCATTAAATTATATATTTTTTAAAAATATTTTTGTACAAGTTCAATATTTCGGTAAATAGAGTCGTGTTTTAATAAACTACATTTATACGTGACTAAACTTCTCTTTTTTATTTTTGTAGTAAAACGTTTCGCGTTTGCGGGAATAGGCAACATTCAAATTCAACGATTTTAGTTCATCGATCCAAACATATAATGCTTGACGGCTAATGCCGAGCTGTTCTGCCAATTCTTTTGGAGTGCCTGTTTTTTCGGAGAGAGTAAGGGAGTGAAATTGCTCGACTAGGTTGATGTTTTTTAAAAGATCCATATATATGAAGAAGTTAAAGTTCCATCATGCAGTTATCTTTAAATCAAAGTTGAATAACAAGACCGAGATTAATAGCCTAAATTACTATTAATCCCGGTTATGTCTTTTCAAAGTTAAGGTAGTTAGCAAAATTATTCAGATAAATTTCATGAGTCTAAGGATAATCTTTTCTAACATGCATCGGGTTAAGTAATGAAAAACATTAATGTCAAATAAATTCATGTTTTAAGTATGAGCAAAGAAACCGTTCGTTATGGTAAACGTTAAGGAATAGGTCTAAGTCCAAAATACGACACGACATGACATCTCATTAAATCGCTATACTAATAAATTCAAAAAAAAATTGTCTATAATGACAGTACAAAAATAGATTCTTCCAGTTGAAAAAAAGTCCCATTTATAAAAATGAGACTTTTTTGTTGTTTTGCACAGTGATTTGTTTCTGTTTTGCTTTTTTACCGTAAATGAGAGATCTTGATTAATTGGCTTATTATGAATGTTGTATGCTCAGAATATTGTCTTTAGGGTGTTGAATGAGTGAGCGTAGTTAAATGATGTGAATCAATGTGATAAAAATGTATATACAGTATCTCATTTTTAAAAGTGAGACAAAAATAGCATGAATTTAATTGTTTTATAAATTCTCGAGGTATTGTTTGCGGTATTCGATAGGGGTGAGAGTTGTGATTTTTTTAAATATCCTGTAGAATGAACTTCGAGATCCAAAACCACATTTGAAAGCAATTTCATCAACATTTTTTGTATCTATACTTTTGTCTTGAAGATGTATTTTTGCTTCAGCCACGCGATATTTGTTAGTGAAATCTGCAAATGATTCACCAATATGTGCATTAAGTGTATTGGTCAGATGATGTTCAGGTATATTTAAATGATGTGCTAGTGTCCGTAGATTGCAATCTTCTTTCAGGTATGGTTTGTGAACCTCCATATAAGTAGTAAGTGTGTTCCAATATTCATCTGCTTGATTCTCCTGAATTTTATAACCAGTTTTTTTTAGGTCGATTTTCTCTGACCCTATAATATCCGTTTTCAAAATTGTCATTACAAGAAGAAAAATAAGTTCAATGTTCATTGCCAACTGACCAATATAGATATTTGTTCGTTCATTAGCACCCATAAAGCAAAATGGCGCTGAAATAAGCATAAAAGCAATATTGAAAATCAAAAATAGCCGAATCCACGATATATCTGTTTGGAAACCATTTCTCTGCACATACCTGGATAATTTTAGCTGATTGCTTACAAGGTAAAGACATACAAACAAGTAGGCAATTATCTGTAAATAGAGGATAATGTTGAGTATATTCATTTCAATATTCCCCTTGTCAAGATCGCGATTAAACCATTCAATTCGTTGATCAACAGGCCATGTACTAAACATAATATTGAAAATAAGGCAGGGTAATACTGGGAGCAAATGGAGCAACGACTTCCATTTGATTATTTGAAAAGGTTTGTCAATCAGCGATAAAACAAAAAAATACAAGCATGGACTCATTAGCAAAAGAATGATTCCATCGACTGGTAGATAGTGCGATAAATATAGAGTTTCTTGATTAACTACCCATTTGAAATGAAAAAAAATCAATTCACAATAAGTTGCCATCAGCACAAAAAGAACACCCAAAAAAATATTTGGCTTTTTGTTCGGAGATTTTTTGAAGAATAGGATAATGGCCAGTATAAAAAACAAAAGACTGCACGAAAAATTAAAAGTTCTAAGCTCCATGTGAATTAATTAGTTGATTAATAATGCGATCTTTTTTGTTTTATTGTTTATGTCAAATGTTAGAAAAGTATTAGTTCAAATCAGAATTTACTTGATTCCAGGTTATCTGCATCAAATCTGCAGTTTTGTCGGGTAAAAATGGATTTACATCAATCGGTTGATGAATTATCATTTCAATCTTTCCCGGATTTATATTCAGTGTGTTGCGTTTCATTCGCTCAAATCCTCCACGAATGGTTACGGGAACGATTGGTAATGCTAAATCGGTTGCAATACGAAATGCTCCGCGTTTGAAAGTACCCATTTGACCTGTTTTTGTTCGGGTGCCTTCAGGGAAAACAACGACAGAAACACCGTTTTTAAGTTGTATTTCGGCACGTTCAAGGCTTTGTTTGGCAGCTATGGGGCTCGAACGATTTATAAAAATATGTCCGGCCATTTCGCAGGCTTTACCTACGAAAGGGATTTTTCGAAGTTCTGCTTTCATCATCCATTTGAAAATAAAAGAAAGCCAACCATATACAACAAAAATATCGAAAATACTTTGATGATTTAGTGCAAAAACATACGATTTCGACCGATCGAGGTGTTGTATTCCGGCTACTTCTACTTTTACAAAACACAAAAAACAGCAAATACGTGACCAAATACGTGCAGGATGGTAGGAAATTTTGCTGTTAGGAAGCAATGGCGAAAGCACTATGGTGGAAAGTGCAACAATAATTGTGATAATCAATAGGATAGGAAAAGCAAAAACCCATTGATAAATAAAAAATAGAGGATTTATTTTGGATTTCATGATAATTACTTCCGAATAATTATGCAGTTTATTTGTTTTCGGGTGTAAATTTACAAAAATTCCTCAATTCCCAGCGATTTTTTTCTGTGTTTATTCCATTGGCTTAAAAATAATCCTGATACAACGACTAGAATTCCTGCCCATTTGTAAAAAGTTAATCGTTCGTTGAGAATAAACCAAGCTAAAATGGCTGTGAAAACCGGTATCAGGTTGACGAAAACGTTTGTTCTAGCTACGCCTATTTCGCGAACAACTCCCGCGAATAAAACAAAGGCCACGACAGAAGCAAAGACGGCAAGCATTAATAACGCACAAAGCGATTCGCTACTGACGGTAAGTGTTTGAATGGTCGATAAATCTGTGAGTAAAAAAGTGGGAATAAAGAAAATTAATCCTAATAAACTTTGATAGAAAATGACACTCATGTTGTTGTAATACGAAGGTATTTTTTTCAAAATAGTGGCATAACAGATGGCCGAAAATACCGCCATAAACATCAAGGCAACACCCCATGGATTCGCTTTAAAACCTCCGTTCGGCTCGTAAATCACAAAAAATACTCCAACCAACGAAATCAGAATACCAACAATGGTTGCCCAGTTTATGCGTTCGCCCAAAACAATAAATGCCAATACGGGTGCAAAAAGAGGAA
>Ga0302213_1000687_pt1 | contig 18190 bp, 10 predicted proteins | sample II_Fen_N1_2_FD_194583 | JGI IMG/M metagenome (GOLD analysis project Ga0302213, IMG submission 194583) | Peat permafrost microbial communities from Stordalen Mire near Abisko, Sweden - II_Fen_N1_1 | ecosystem: Environmental > Terrestrial > Soil > Wetlands > Permafrost | place: Sweden: Abisko... | reverse complement strand
CCGAAAGCAACACGCGGGGTGCATAACGCGAACTTACCTCGTGGGCTATATAAAGTTGATGGGGAATAAGATCTATTCGTCCACCCACAAATCCTTTTACGGCAGACAATCTCCTTCTGTAATCGTGTTGCAGTGTTTCGCGGCGCAAGGCAAAAGTTTGTGGTGAGTCCACATCACCCGTAAAAAGTCGGTCTTCCACACCATGCGTTACCGACATATTGCCAAGCTCGGCTTCAGATAGTTTCCTATCTTTGCCGTAATACATGTATAGCTCACCCTCCAGTTCAACTTGCTGAACGAGCATGGGTTGATTGTTTGTATCGATGATTGTATTGCCCGGTTTAAAAATAACCCGACGCAAGGGAGCACTTTCCACAGCATACTGCCGCTTTTCATTGGACAGGGGGAAATAGACCTGCACCTTTCGGTTACCTACTTCGGTCAGAATGCCAATGCCCAGTTCGGGTTCGCCTTTGCTGGTATATCGTTGATCGGGGAAAAAATCTTCCATAGAGGGGTTTATGTGTATCAAATTTGTTTTAGCCTGTTTGGGAACAGGACTAAATTTTGCCCGTCAAAGTTAGTGATTATTCGGGAAAGTTGATTGTCGACCCCTAACCTCCGTCAGTTGACGGATAAACTCTAAAGGGAACTTGAGATTAGTCCGTCTATTTTCAATTACGTTACCCTCGCTGTCTGTTTACAATGAGCTATTTCCCGTAGGGAATACATATTAATAGAAAATGAAAACAGATACAACCCATTCCCCGTAGGCTTCGGCGTGAGCTCAGTCGAACGGGGATAAACAGGCTCAGATGTGAATGTCCTACGGACAATAAATATACATCTCTCTTTATTCTATGAATATATAAGTCCTACGGACTATTTGTTTTGCTTTAAATACAAACTTTACCTCCCACGCGATGCAATTCGCGCGGGAGCGGGGGTTCAGAGTCTGGAGACTTCGCCTCGCTGGGGGTTAGTGCCTTTATTCGAGTAATGAATTAGTTCTTGTTGAAACCCACTCGATTGACAATATCAATATGTTTAAAGTTTGTTCATCGATATCTTTAGCATGCGCATCAATCCTGTGTTTGTTGATAATCGGCATATAGATGTCAAAAAGTTGTTTGTCATTATACACCTTTTCAAAGTCTGTCCAATTATTAGAAATGTATTTTCTTAAGTCATCAAAATAGATTTCTGCTAAATCAGAAAATAATTGGTCAAAGGATAAAGAGGAAAGTTTTTCTTTTCTTTTTTCAGCCGAACCAATAATTTTAAGAAATTCATCTTTCCCTTTCACACTGCCATACTTTAGCTTAATTGTAAGCTTTACAGCCTTCCTTAATGAGAGTTCTAATAAATTTCTTTTTTCAGCAATGATTTTCCATTTATCTTCAATTTTCGATACAGATTTTGTAATTCTAGTATTTTCGATTAAATATTTTTTTACAGCTGCAATTCGGATATAATATTTACAACCCGCTTTTTCTATAATATTATAACCAATAAGATGCTCTATCAATTTCTCACTTTTGTTTATTTCTTTGTCAAAAGACTCAAAGTCTTCAATTGCAAGAAGTTCAATTAATAAATATTCTTTTGGATACCACCTACGAAGAACTTCTATAATAAGTTCAATATAATCATTTAAATGTCTTTCAAAGGTTTCTTTATGTTCTTGGTAGTAATATTTTGAAACAGCTGCAGGTCTGTTTTTTGTAATATCTTGATGTATTTTCGAACATACTTGTCTAATAAGGAATGGATGACCTCCAAAATCTTCAGTTAAGTAAGTATAGATTTCTTCATCAAAATCGAGTCCCATATAGTTTCCAATCATACTTACCATTTCATTCACATTTTTATTTGTGAAGAATTTCAAATATGAAGGTGTAATCATCCTGTAGATTGGATTGTCAAATGTATTTACTGTTGGTGTTTCAATTGCTTTCGGGTTCACGCCAGCAATTATAAACGAAAATAAATAAGGCTGTTTTTGATAAATGGATCTTATAGATTGCCAGAATAAGATAAAATCTTCACCATCATTCCAGTGCTTTGTTGGTGATATTTCAAAAGTAATATTCTCAATCTCATCAAAAATAAAAAGAATTCTTGTTTTATTTGTTTTAGAGTAAATCTTTATTAAGTCTTCTTGAAAATATATTGTTGCATTTTTTTCGTCATAATTTGGGTGTGTTTCTATATCCAATCCTTCATCTGAATTCTGATTTACATTTTCAACTAGTGTATGTATAATAAACTGTAAACATTCGAACCATTTTCTTTTATGGAATGAAGGTTCTTGGCAGTCTATAAATACAGGAATTTCATTTCTCAAATTCAAATACCTTTTAAGAGCAAACATTACAGATGTTTTGCCAATTTTACGTAATCCAAAAAGACCACAGTTTTCTCCTGATTTATATTTGTCATAAAAAAATTGAACAACATCTGTTCTACCGTAAAAGTATGTGTCGTTCTGTAAAGGTGATTCAAAAGAAAATAAATCACGGCCATAGAAGAATTCTTTAAGCCGTTGTTGTACTAACTTTGAAGCATCTTTTGTCGCAAAATCATAATATGAAAATGGAATAATAATTCGACTTTCTGGATTCTGTTGCGTATGATTACCTATTTTTTCTTTTAATCTTCTATCTTGACTTACGAATAATACGCATAATTTGTCAAGTCTATTTTGAAACTCAAACAATAATTTGTCAACATAATCAAAAGATCTAGCATCGAAATCATTATGTCGATTTATTACAACTAGGATTTCATTTTGTAACCTATATTTTTCTTTTAACTCTGCTGTTGGTTTAAGAAATGCATAACAATACATTTCTCGCTTGAATGAGGCAACTTTAATGAATGAAATAAGAAATACTTGTCCCAAAGCATTTAATATATTTCTTTCTTGAAATCCTACATTTCCTTTCTCAAAGTCAATATGTTCTAATAATCCAGTTTCTTTCATTTTAATTATGTTGTTTCATTTATTTTGCATTATATCTAACATTAATATAGTTTCCACTCTATTATATGCTCCACAAAGTGGTAACTACAGAGACTTTAGCTTCAGTCTCTATTCATTCATCTTTTTCTCCCACAAACATACTAAAAAACAATTAACGAACAGGCTTTTTTAGTAAACTATTTTAGGGCAAGTGGGGTAGAAAAGAAATACGGTTTTTAAATGGCCTGCAGGAACCATAAAAAAACCGTATTGATGTTAGAATTAACTGCCCGATTTATTTTTGAGCAGTAGTATCGCTTGCTTTGTCGGCATTATTTTTTGCGACTGTAGATCGTTGATCGGCTGTAATGCGTGCAGCATCTACGGCACGGTTGATAAAATCGGCCAATTCCTTGTAAGCTTCCGCTCCATTTACGCGCGCCAGAGCATTTATTTGTTCGCACAGGTCGGTGAATGCTGCTTGGGTTTTTACACGTTCGGCTTTAGCGCGTCCTACTTCATAGTTAGCTTCCACCGCGGTGCGGTCGCTGTACAGGTCGTCGTATTGTTTGCTATATTCTTCGAGTCTTTCTTTCCACACCAAGGAAGTTGTGGTTTGTAGATTGATCAGATTTTCAGGCTTGTTCAGATCCTGAAGCAATTGTACCAGCGTTCCAGATTCCTCGCGTACAGGCAAATCGTAGATTTTAGTTCCATGCTTTTCGAGTATGAACCAGAGGTCTTGTGCCGACTTAGCCACTTCGGGGATGGGGAAATTCAACTGGGATTTTACATGCCCATAAAGTCCCTGCACCATTTCATCGCGCAAGTCGTCCAGTTCGTGCAACCGTTTCGTTTTTCCCGTTTTCCGCGATTCTTTCAACGAATCATCGAAAGCCTGTAGGCGTGTTTCAAATTCAGGAGCCTGCAGTTCTAGTTTCAATGCACTGTAATCCAACTTCTTCAAATAGTCACGGATCAAAATCATTACCTGAAAGAAATCCATTTGACGAATAAAATTCAATAAAAATAATCTAATCATAACATTGTGTTTTAATCATTAATAAATTGGTTATCTAATAAACTCTTCCACCTGCATGGAAGTGATGTATTTTCGGTTCTCCACACCGTCCACACGCGTGGACGCTTTGTTTTGCGACTTGACGGACCTTCCACGCTCGTGGACGCTCTGTTTTGCAACTTGACGGACCTTCCACACGTGTGGACAGTCTGTTTTGTCACTTGACGATACTTCCACACGTGTGGAAGCTCTGTTTTGCAACTTGACAATGCTTCCACGCTCGTGGACGGTCTGTTTTAGATGTACAACGGTGCGCCCACGCCTGTCGGTTATAACTTACAGTTCAGTGAGTTGGTATTTATATTTGCGGGGCTGCTTTCTTGCTTCTCGGCAATCGTTGTCACTAAGGTGCAGAGCTATTAAATTTGTCCTGTAACTCCCCAAAAATTCAAAACAGGACTAATTAACTATTGCTGCTACCCAAAGTTAATAATGCATTTTCAGAAATCCAAAACAAAGACAAAAAAATAATTGGACATTTGTCCTGTCGACGGTTTTGTAAATAACTAAAAATCAATATGTAATTTTTGGACAAGAAAATATTTTTGGACATCCGATTTTTGGAGCCGGACAAGAGGGGATTTTTAACCTACGTAGGCGGGGTGCTTGAGGGTAAAATCTGAAAAAGGAGGATGGGAAGATGGGAATGAGGTGTTTGTGCAAAAAAAAACAAAACCCGACTTCAAGCGAAGTGGGTTCTGTTCTGTTGCAGCTAACTATAATTGTAAGTAACTGGAACTATTTAATGTACCATTTGAAATCTTTAATAGAACGCGGATTTTCGCTGATCTAGCTGAAAAGGATGGATAAAAGAAAAGGATTTTTCTTGCCTTCGGCAAGAGAATCAAGACGCAACAGTCTGAAAATCATATCGCCTTTGGCGAGATTCAAATCCGTTTTTAAATCCGCTCTATCAGCGAAAATCCGCGTTCTATTCTTTAGTGTTTTTCAAATAAAATGCGATATTATTTACTTTCTATTACTTATAAGTGGTTGTAGATTTAGATCCACTATATTGATCCACCTTTAACAAGGGTACCATCAAGATAAATAACCCGCGGCTCGGAGTTGATGGTTACGGAGCCATCTAACCTTTCAAACAATAGTTCCGTGGCCTTTTTGCCAATTTCAAAACCCATTGGCTCTATGGCCGACAATGGAGGATTGTACATCGATCGAAATGGCTCTTCGCAAAATCCAATAACTGAAATATCTTCAGGCACTTTCAGGTTTTTTCGGAAGATTGCTTTCATTACTCCCGTCATAGTCAGGTCACTGATCGCAAATATACTATCTGGCGGATGCTCCATGCTTAATAATCTCGTGGTTTCCTGTTCAGTTTCTTCGGGTGTTTCACAGGATATAACCAGAGCAGCATCTACTGTAATTCCTCTTTGCTCCAAAGCTGTTTTATAGCCTTGCAGCCTGTTACGGCTAATCAACAAATTCATGTCTGCACCACAAATAGCAACCCGTTTCTTTCCTGCATCGAGTAACTGGTTTACCGCTTTAAATGCTCCTGCAATATCGTCGACCAATACAGTGTCAACATTCATATCTTTCACCACCCTGTCGAAAAAAACGATGGGCAGCTCCATATCTATTATCTGCTGGAAATGGTCGAAATTTTTAGTCCTCAGCGAAACCGAGGCTAAAATTCCTTCCACATTATTGGCAATTAATATATTCAGATTTTCAACTTCTCTCTCGTATGATTCGTTCGACTGCAGAATAAGCAGGTTATATCCCCGGTTATGTACCATCTCTTCTATGCCGCGCACTACCGATGGAAAAAAGAAACATGATATTTGAGGGACGATTAATCCAATAATTTTACTTTTTCTATACCGAAACGATGCTGCAATGGAATTTGGGATATATTTCAGGCTTGAGGCGATGTCATTTACCGCATCTTTTGTAGCCTGACTAATATCAGGATGATCTCTCAACGCTCTACTTACTGTTGACTTCGATATTCCAAGAACTTTGGCAATGTCATTAATGGTTACTGGTGGATTTTTCATATTATTTTTTTTTGCGTGTCTAAAAATAGATAAAATCTTGTGAATTTAAATAAACAAGCACATACATTTAACCATACACAACGTATTCTGCAAACAATCTCTCATTAGTCACATTACAACATGGTTAATGTTTCTTAAATATTTTCATCCGCAACCAGTTGCGCAACCGGTTGCGCATATATATTTCTGTTTTTGAATGATTTACATATTGTTTTGCACAAATTCTTCATCTATATTTGTCACATTATTAGTCTTGTTGTACGACAAAAATTGTCAATAGCCCACAATTTATTACGCAAAATTTGCGAACAACATTTTTTCTCAAAAGTAATATCACAATTTTAAATCTAAAAAATCATGAATGAAAAAAGCAAATTTCAATGCGACACGCTGAGAAAATTGAAAATGGTGGTACTGTTTAGTGCCCTAAGTTTTGCATTAATGGCTCAAACCAAATCAATTTCCGGAGTTGTTAAATCAGCCGAAGATGGCGAGACATTAATAGGTGTAACGGTAACGGTAAAAGGAGCCACTGGTGGTACTGTTACCAATCTGGATGGTAAATACACTATATCTGTACCTAAAACAGATGCAGTATTGGTATTCTCAATGATAGGCATGAGAAAACAAGAAATAAAAGTGGGTGACAATACCTCATTAAACGTCGTTTTATCGGCTGATGCTAAAGTAATGGATGAAGTGGTGGTTGTAGGTTATGGTACGCAAAGAAAAGCGGAACTAACATCGGCTATCTCATCGGTAAAAAAGGAGGACATTAAAGTTGCTTCGGTTGCAACTATCTCAGAAGCTTTGCAAGGTAAATCGCCAGGTGTGGAAGTTATCAATAACAGTAATTCACCGGGTGGAGATATTTCAGTACGTGTGCGTGGTGTAAGTTCGTTGAACAACAGCATTCAACCCTTGTATGTGGTGGATGGTGTGCCAATGAGCGGTAATATTTCATTCCTGAATAACAATGATGTGGCCAGTGTTGAAATATTGAAAGATGCTGCAGCTGCTTCTATTTATGGTAGCCGTGGTGCAAATGGTGTTGTGCTTATTACTACTAATAAAGGTTCTGCCAACGATAAGTTTTCAGTTACCGTGGATGCATCAATTGCTTTTCAAACACCTACACATATGATTAAAATGATGAAGCCTGCCGAATATGGCAAGATGCTTCAAACATTTAATACGAACGATGGATATGGTCTTACCCTTAACTCAACCGAAACTTCGGGAGCCGGAACAGATTGGTTAGGTCTTATCTCAAAATCGAATGCACCACTTCAAAACTACAATGTTACGTTGAGTGGTGGTTCTAAAAAAGTAACTTATTCGTCCAGCTTAAGTTATTACGATCAAAAAGGGGTAGTAAATACTTCGGATTACAACAAATTCAACTACAGATTGAATACACTGGTAAATGTAAGCGACAAATTAAAAATTGGAAGCGGCGTGATCTTTACTACTTCTACCAGACATCTTGTTCCAAGCGAAGGAGACTTATGGAATTCAATATTCAATAGTGCATTGACCATCGATCCTATTACTCCTGTAAATTTCAGCACTGCTGAACTGGCTGCAAATGCAACATCCGGATTCAATACAAATGAATACAGTATTTATCACAATGCTAAGTATACCAATAGTGGAAATCCGGTAGGTTTACTTGCCAGAAATTTTCAGGAAGAAAAAAATACCAATGTATTCGGAAATCTTTTTGGAGCTTATGAAATAGTAAAAGGGCTTACCTTCAAATCAAGTTTCGGATACGAATACAACGGATATCGTTACAACAAGTTTAATCCTGAATTCTTCGAAAATCCAAGTGCAAAACTGATTGCCAATAACCTAACGAAGAATGAACGTGTAATGACCCATTTCTCGTCGGATAATACACTTACCTATTTCAAAAAATTCGGAGATAACTCTTTGACCCTTTTGGCAGGTACCGCTTACGAACATTATCAATTAGGAGGAGTCAACGCCTATGTTTCGGGCTTACCGGGCAATGCACCTACTTACAGATATATGACCTATGGTACTTCGGGTGCAACTGTTAGCGAATCGGAAGATCAATCTGCTTTAGTATCTTTCTTCGGACGTGCCATATACAACTACAAATTGAAATATTTCCTGACACTCAGTATGCGTTCCGATGGTTCGTCGAAATTTGCCACCGGCCACAAATGGGGTAATTTCCCTTCTATCTCGGGTGCATGGGTTATCAGCAGTGAACCATTCTTTGGCGAAAACATGTTCTCTCATTTAAAGCTACGCGCCGGATGGGGAAAAATCGGAAATCAAAGTATTCCGTCTAATGCCTATTCTACCATGTTGAGAAACAATGCCTACTATAATTTTGGAGGAAGCCTTGCTATGCCGGGATATTCTATTGCTAAGGCAGGTAATCCTGATGTAACCTGGGAAACAACTACCGATTATAATATTGGATTGGATTTCGGTATGCTGAACAATAAACTTACCGGATCGATAGATGTATACAATCGTAAAGTTACAAACTTGTTGTTGGCCATTGATCCTCCTATGTTTACAGGTTTGTATAACAGTAACTCTGTTACTACCGGTATTATTACCAACATTGGAACCATGCAGAACAAAGGGCTGGATGTAACCGTAAATTATACCAATAAAGCAGGCAAACTCGAATATAATATCGGTGGAGTATTTTCGGTAGTACAAAATAAAGTGTTGGATTTAGGCCCTCTATCCTATATCGATGCCGGTGCACTTCGTAACGTTACCGGATTTGCTGAACGGACTGTTGTAGGAATGCCGGTAGGTCAATTCTACGGTTACAAGGTACTGGGTATTTTCCAAAACCAATCGGAAATAAATAGCTACACCCGTAATGGAAAACTAATTCAACCTAATGCTAAACCAGGTGATTTTAAATTCGGAACGAACGCTGCAAATACAACCGGGACAAATTTAGTAGATGCCGACAGACAATATCTTGGAAGCCCACTACCTAAATTTACCTATGGATTCAATCTCGGACTAAAATACAAAGATTTTGACTTGAATGCTTATTTCTACGGAGTTTACGGCAATAAGATTCTTGAAGCCGAAAGAGCTTTGATTTCAAATACCAACACCACTACTTCAAACTTAAAAGAGGGTCTTGTTGATGCTGCATGGCATGGCGAAGGAACTTCAAACACAGTTCCGAAAATGACTACTCAAAGCACGAATAATAACTTTGGAGTTGTATCCGATGCTTACTTATCAAGCGGTTCATATTTCAGACTTAAAAACCTGAATCTTGGTTATGAGTTGAATAAAGATGTATGTGCTGCAATGAAACTGACTCGTTTAAGAGTATATGTAGGTGCTCAAAACCTATTCACAGTTACCAAATATACCGGTTTTGATCCTGCTGTTTCAAACTCAACAGTAACCCAAGTTGGTGTTGACTATGGTGGCTATCCAACAAATCGTACTTTCGTTATGGGCTGTAATCTTGGCTTTTAATTATGACGATCGGTAAAATAGTACGTTCCAAAATTAAATCAATACTTAATAATAAATCAAATGAAAAAGATATATAAAATACAAGTGATATTTTTATTTGTCCTGGGCTTTCTTGCTCTTTCAGGATGTAATGATCTCATCGACATAACGTCGCCCGGTATTACACAAGCTGCGATACCTACCAACCAAACAGATGCTGTAGGTCTGGTTACAGGCTGCTACTCAACATTTATGGATTATGATCAAACACAGGGAGTCGACAATTGGGTAGAGGGTTGGTTCTGCCAATGGTTGGTTGCCGAAGAGTGCGGTGATGATAGCTATAAAGGTGGTGATAGCCATGGTGACTTTCAAGCTGAGGAAGACTTAGGCTATTTCAAAACCGGTTATAATAATATTATTGACTGGAAATGGAGAAAAATGTGGATTGGTATTGCCCGTTGTAACAAAGCTATTAGCAGTATACCTACAGTACAAGGAGTTGATGCTGCTTTAGCTAAACGATTGGTGGGTGAAGCACAATTTCTAAGAGCTTATTTTTACATGGAATTGGTAAGAAACTTTGGAGACGTGCCTATCATCACTGTTCCGGTTACAGCCACAGATGTCAATCAGCCAAGAGTTGCTGTAAAAACGGTTTATGAAACATTAATTGAAACTGATTTGGTAGCCGCTGCTGCCGTTCTACCTCAAAAAAGCGCTTATGCTGCTGCCGATGCAGGCAGAGCTACCCGCGGAGCTGCGTTGAGTTTACTAGCTAAAGCATATTTATACGAAAAGAAGTGGTCAAGTGCATTTACTACAAGTCAAACGGTTATCACAGAAGCTCAATATAGCTTGGAGCCAAATTTCAGAAATGTATTTGAAGTAGACAATGTGAATGGAAGAGAGTCCATCTTTGAGGTAGCATTCTCGGGCAATCAAACCTATCCATTCGGTTGGGTTGGTGCCAATGCCATTGGAAGTAGAGATGATGCAAGTTGGGGTTGGTTACAACCATCAACAAACTTAGACCGTGAATTCGAAACGGGTGATCCACGTCATCAAATGACAATTATCCACGATGGCGATACTTTTGTTGACGGTTGGGGAGGACAGCCATATGCTATCACAGCATTGCATAATAATCAGGCTCCTTACACAGCATCATACAAATTTTTTATCCCTAAAAGCAAACGTGTATCGAATAACTGGTTAAGACAAAACTACAATTTACAATTGATTCGTTATGCCGATTTACTATTGATGTATGGAGAAGCAGCTTTGCAATCAGGACATCAGGACAAAGCCGACTGGGCAGTAGAACAAGTACGAGCAAGAGCAAGAAATCAATCAGCAAACCCGGCAACTACATTATTGCCAAAATCGGGAGTAACATTGAATGATATAATTCATGAACGTAGAGTGGAGCTTGCTACCGAAGGACATAGATTCTATGATTTGAAAAGATGGGGAATAGCACAACAGGTGTTGAATGCATTGCCAGCCAAGATAGCTACTTATCCTGAAGCAGCCTATATCGGAGCAAAAGGAGCATTGTATCAATCGCCACGTAATGACTTTTTCCAAATTCCTCCTACCGACGTTTCAAGAGCCGGTTGGACACAAAATCCCGGATATTAATTTTTTATTAATGTAAGGACAATTAGGTTGTATTGTTGAAAGGTAGGATAGTGAAAAAAGCATTCACTATCCTACTAATTTCAAACCTAACATCTATGTTATAATAGTGTTAGAGTCTTTGATTGTTCAGAAAGAGTTTCTGGTAAATCAATTTTTTTACAAAAGTAACAGAATCCTTAAATATTACTACCGATGAACCATTCCAGATTTTTATCAACCGCAAAAGAAATTAGCACGTTTATTATTGCGTTATTTAGCTTTGTGCCAATGTTTGCCAGTAATCAGGTATTTATTCCTATCGAAACGGTTCATAACACCCTGCTGTTACAAACCGACACCGATAATCATTTATTGATGAGCTATTTCGGAACTAAATTGTCTGATGCCAACGAATACAAACTTATCAGCACTCAAAATAACCAAAAGGATGAAAACGGTGGCATTTTCAATCATGCCTACACACCTGCCGGAACATGGAATCTTGTTGAACCTGCACTTAGCATCACTCATGCCGATGGCAACATATCTACTGAGCTTTTATATGTTTCGCACAAAACAGAGCAAACTGACCAGAATGTAAAGACTGTTTCCATCTTACTCACCGACCCGGTTTATAAAACCGAAGTAACTTTATATTTCAAAACTTATATCAACGAGGATGTAGTGGAGCAATGGAGCGTGATTCGTAACAACGAAAAAGGCACATTAAATATGCAGAAATATGCATCAGCCAACCTGAGTTTCATTGCTAAAGATTATTACCTTACTCATTTTCACGGTTCGTGGGGACGCGAAATGAAACCCGAACAAATACTTTTAACACACGGAATCAAAACTATTGATTCTAAGCTTGGCACCCGTGCCGATTTATTCGAGCATCCGGTTTTTATCCTTTCGTTTGATAAACCTGCTACCGAAAATGAAGGGAAAGTTATGCTTGGTACATTGGCATGGTCGGGTAATTTCAGAATGGATTTCGAAGTAGATGCGTATCATAATCTGCGACTAATTCCCGGTATTAATCCATTTCAATCAGAATATCCAATTGCGACAGGCAAAGAATTCAAAACACCTTCGTTTATCTACACTTTTTCAGACAAAGGAACAGGCGAAGCCAGTAGACAAATGCATCGGTGGGCACGCAATTACCGCATTATGGACGGTAATGGTTCTCGACTAACATTGCTCAACAACTGGGAAGCAACTTATTTCGATTTTGATCAGGAAAAGCTGGTGAAACTATTTGCCGATGGCAAGAAACTGGGTGTCGATTTATTTTTGTTGGACGATGGTTGGTTTGCCAACAAATATCCTCGTAATGATGACAAAGCCGGTCTTGGCGACTGGGAACCAAACTCAAAGAAACTACCTGATGGTATTAGCTATCTGGTAAAAGAAGCCAGTAAAGCTGGTATTAAGTTTGGCATTTGGGTGGAACCGGAAATGGTTAACCCAAAATCGGAGCTGTACGAGAAACATGCCGACTGGGTAATTCGCCAAACCGAGCGTCCCGAGCATTATTTCCGTAATCAACTGGTGCTTGACCTGACCAATCCACAAGTTCAGGACTATGTTTTTGGTGTCATGAATAACCTGTTAAGCAAGAATCCCGAAATTGCATTTATCAAGTGGGATTGTAATTCCGTTATTTTTAATGCGCAATCGGCCTATTTACAGAAAACAAAACAAAAACAATCTCAACTATACGTCGACTATGTACGCGGGCTTTACAAGGTACTCGATAGAGTACGTATGGCTTTTCCTAAAGTACCAATGATGCTTTGTTCAGGTGGTGGCGGTCGTGTGGATTATGAAGCCCTGAAGTATTTCACCGAGTACTGGCCTTCGGATAATACCAATCCATTGGAACGGGTATTTATTCAATGGAACTATAGCTATTTTTATCCAAGCATTGCTTCATGCAATCATATTACCGACTGGAGCAAAGTAGGGTTAAAATACCGTACAGATGTGGCTATGATGGGTAAAATGGGCTACGATATTGTAGTAAGCAATTTACCCGAAAATGATTTAAAATTCAGTCAACAAGCACTGAAAACCTACGATTCATTAAAAGACCTTGTTTGGCACGGCGACCTGTACCGACTAGCTTCACCCGACGAAAATCCTTATGCCTCTGTCATGTTTGTGAATAACGATAAAACAAAAGCTGTGGTTTTTAATTATGTAGTAACAAATAGGTTTAATGTCACTTATTCACCCACTCCCATTCGTTTAACGGGACTTGATGCATCTAAAAAATATCGCATTGAGGAAATAAACCTGTATCCCGGAACAACATCGACTCTGAATGCTTCAACTATTTTCAGTGGTGATTTTCTGATGAAAAATGGGTATAATCCTGATATGAACCTGCAACGAACCAGTGTAATACTGGAGGTGACTGCTCAGTAAATCTGTCGAAAGTTATTAGATACTACCGAATTTATTAGAATCATAGCTATAATCTTAGCACTCAAAAAAAATGAACCCACACGTAAAAGCGTCATTAGTAATAGTCGCCAATATTATCAATTGTATAAAAGCAAAAGAACAACGCTACATAATCTCTTTAGCTGGTGAAAGTGGCTGCGGAAAAACACAAACCGCCAAGGCACTTGTTGCAGAACTCAGTAGACAGGGTATTAATTCACTGGTTCTAAGCCAAGATGATTATTTCTTTTTGCCACCTTTGGCCAACGATGCCATGAGGAAGAAATCTCCTGAATGGCTGGGACCACATAAAGAGGTAAACATTAAACTTCTGAACGACAAATTGGTTGAAGCCATAAATGGCTCCGATACCATTAATGTTCCATGTATTGATTACGATACAAATATAGAACGGAATGAAAAAAAGAATATCGAAGGTATAAAAGTCATTATCGTTGAAGGCACATACGTCTCACTATTAAAACATGTCAACACCAGAATATTTGTTGATGCCGACTACAAAGATACACTGAAGTTCAGGAAACTAAGAAACCGGGGAAATGAAGTGAACGATCCGTTTGTAGAAAACATACTCGAAACTGAACATAAAATCATTGCCGGACACAAATATCTGGCAGATTTTATAATTACCAAAGATTATGATGTTATTTCTATAAAATAGTATGCAGCTAAACCAGACTCCACATGTCAGTAAAAAATAAAGTACAACTAATTACTTATCCCGATTCTTTGGGTGGAAATCTAAAAACATTAAGCGAAGTCCTAAATAAATATTTTGCCGATATTTTTGAAGGTGGAATTCATATTCTTCCTCCGTTTCCGTCCTCGGGCGACCGCGGATTTGCACCTTTAACCTATCTCGAAATCGACCCAACATTTGGTAGTTGGGACGATATTCGGGCGATTGGCAAAAAGTTCGATGTTTTAGTCGATTTAATGGTTAACCATATTTCGAAACAATCCGTTTATTTTCAGGATTTTTTGAAGAATGGACGCAAGTCGGAATATGCCGACCTTTTCATTACCTTAAATAAAATTTGGCCGGATGGAGTGCCCGTTCAGGAAAATATTAACAAAATGTTCCTGCGCAGAACAGAACCCTATTCAACATTTCAGGTTGGAGAAAGTGGTGAACAAATTCAGGTTTGGACTACATTTGGCAAGCAGGTTCCGTCCGAACAAATTGATTTGGACATCAATTCGGCATTGACTAAGCAGCTGTTGACAGATTTTATGGTCAACTTTAGCAAACAAGGTGTCAAAATAGTAAGACTCGATGCGGTTGGATATATCATCAAAAAATTAGAAACCAGTTGCTTCTTTGTTGAACCGGAAATTTACGGGTTTCTGGGCTGGATAAGTGATCTGGCTAATTCGCTGAATATCGAACTCCTTCCTGAAGTTCACTCGCATTATTCCATTCAGTACAAACTGGCTGAAAAGGGTCATTGGATTTACGATTTTATTTTACCCTATTATGTTCTTGAAACATTGATAAACCACTCGGGGGCGAAGTTGTGCGATTACCTGCGGGAAAGGCCTCACAAACAATTTACCATGCTCGATTGTCACGATGGTATTCCTGTGAAGCCCGATTTAGATGGTTTGGTTAGCAGTGCTGATGCTCGTAAAATTGTAGATGTTTGTATGGAGAGAGGTTCGAATTTAAGCCTGATTTTTTCCGACAAACATAAAAGTGAGGATGGTTTTGATGTCCACCAGATACGGTGTTCGTTCTATTCCGCACTCGATTGTAACGACGATGCCTATTTAGCTGCACGTGCCATTCAGTTTTTTGCTCCGGGCATTCCTCAGGTATATTATGTAGGTATGCTTGCCGGTGAAAACGATACCGAAAATGTACTAAAAACCGGTGAAGGGAGAGAAATAAACAGACATAATTTCACCGTCGATGAGATTGATGAGGCAGTGAATAAGCCTGTTGTGCAACGATTAATGAAACTAATTCGTTTCCGCAACCAATATCCGGCATTTGATGGTACATTTACAGTTTCGGAAACACGCGTTGATGAGATTTTACTGTCGTGGAAAAAAGACGAATTGTATTGCACATTAAAAATTGATCTAAATACATATTCTACCCAGATTAGCTATTTGGGTGAAGATGGTCAAACAGTTGAATTTAAAGTTTAAACCAGTTATCTAAAATCTAATACATGAATACGCAATCACACAATATAGGCCATCAAAACCTAACCATTATCAAATGGTTGACCTTTCTTATGTTTATGATGTTTGCAATGACTACGGATGCTGTAGGTGTAATTATTCCTGAGGTTATGAAGCAGTTTCAACTAAGCATGACTGCAGCCGGATTAATGCATTACGCTCCAATGGTAGCCATTGCCCTTGCAGGTATTTTTCTGGGTTTTCTGGCAGATAAATTCGGACGTAAAAAAACAATCATCATTGGGTTGGCTCTTTTTTCGGTCAATTCATATTTATTTCTCACCGGCAACACATTCGCATTTTTCCTTGGTCTTTTGATTATTTCGGGAATTGCGATCGGTATTTTTAAAACTGCGGCATTGGCTCTTATCGGTGACATTTCAAAATCAACTACAGAACACACTTCAACAATGAATGCAGTTGAGGGTTTTTTTGGAGTTGGAGCCATTATCGGTCCTTTTATTGTTACCTATTTACTGAAAACAGGCGTTGACTGGAAATGGTTATACGTTGTTGCTGGATCATTGTGCATTGTATTGATTGTAATTGCCTTGATGGTAGAATACCCGAAAACAAAAAAAACGACAGAAGATCCGATAAATCTGAAAGCAACCTTGTCGATGATGAAGGATCCTTATGCATTGGGATTCTCACTGGCTGCTTTTCTGTATGTATCGGTTGAATGTGCTATATATGTTTGGATGCCAACGCTTATTGCAGGTTATAACGGTAGTGCTGTATTTATTGCCACCTACGCACTCTCCATCTTTTTTATTCTTCGTGCCGGCGGGCGTTTCCTTGGAGCATGGTTAATGGCACGCTTCAACTGGGCATTGGTATTGAGTATCTTTAGCTTTCTAATATTTTTATGCTTTCTGGGCAGTGTAATTGGAGGAATTGGTTTTGCAGTTGTTTTGCTTCCACTTTCCGGATTGTTTATGTCGGTTATCTATCCAACCATTAACTCAAAAGGAATTAGTTGCTTTCCTAAAGCAAAACACGGATCGGTAGCTGGTGTAATTCTCTTTTTTACAGCCGCCGGTGCTGCTTTAGGTCCACTATTAATGGGGGCAGTGAGCGATGCTTTTGGTCATAATGCCAAATATGGATTTGTACTGGCTACCGTTTTCTCGGGATTACTGTTGACCGGCGTATTGATAAACTTGTTCTTTAATCCAACTAAACGCAGGCTTCAGAAACTTGACCAAAGCGAATATTAATTGTGTATTTTCTTTGGCTTACGAGTCAATTTCTTTTCAGCTTCCAGCTGCGCTCTCGATTTACTTTGCGTAACAATATACACTCCTGCAAAAACGAGTATGCCCGACAGTGCTTTTTCGTATCCGAAAACATCCATGCCAATGGCCACTGCAAGCAGCGATGCCACTACCGGTTGAACATAGTTGTACATACTCAGCGTGGTGGGTCGAAGCACTTTTTGTCCGATAGGAATAAGTAAATAACCAAGAAAAGTAGCAAAAATAACCATATAGCCTATGCGCCAGAAAGTATTGCCACTTAGTAATGAAAAATCGGTTTGCATCAATGGCTTGTAGCAAAATGGCCAGCATACAATGGTGGCAAACAAAAACATCCATTTCATAAGGGTGACTGGCGAATACCTCGTTATCAGATCTTTGAAAACGGTGAGGTAGATAGCGAATGAAAATGCCGCCGAAAAAACAATTAAATCACCCCAGAAATTTCCATTTCCAGTATGCTGCGTCTGACTGCTAAAAACCAATAGCAAAGCACCCGAAGCACCCACCACTACTCCCACTGCCTTCATTAGTGTAATCGGTTCTTTAATGATGATGGCTGCCAGAATCATAGTAAGAATTGGCAACATGGTCACAACAATTGATGCATCGATGGGAGAAGTCATTGATAAACCCACAAAAAAAGGAAGTTGATTCAATGTCAGGGCAAAGAATGAGGCAAGAAATAGCAGAAAAATATCTTTTGGCGGCACATGCTCCTTTTTTGTGAATAATGATACCAACCAAAATAATAGCATTCCACCCGCTAACCTAAAAAATGTAAGTGTAAACGGACTAAGTATTTCGGGCATCAATGCTCTTGAAATAGGGTTGTTTATTCCAAAAATAACATTGGCCGAAAATAGAGCTATGTGCCCTGTAAGTTTTTTATTTTCCATATTTATGAATAAGACTGCAAAGGTACTAATTTATAGATAGAAGAACAGAAAGCAAAGACAGAAAGAATAAAGAGCAAAGATATCAATACATTTAACACTAATCGAACGATAATAATTATCAATCTGTACAAATAACAAAATTTCGTAACGAATAAGCATTTGATTATTTGCTTATTCCGAGAATAGTGCTTAGTTTT
>Ga0302213_1000686_pt1 | contig 18206 bp, 11 predicted proteins | sample II_Fen_N1_2_FD_194583 | JGI IMG/M metagenome (GOLD analysis project Ga0302213, IMG submission 194583) | Peat permafrost microbial communities from Stordalen Mire near Abisko, Sweden - II_Fen_N1_1 | ecosystem: Environmental > Terrestrial > Soil > Wetlands > Permafrost | place: Sweden: Abisko... | reverse complement strand
TCAGGAATTGAAAAATAGTCCGTAGGACTTACATATCCATAGAATAAACAGACATGTATATTTATTGTCCGTAGGACATTCACATTTTTCTATGTTTATCCCCGTTCGACTGAGCTCACGCCGAAGTCTATGGGAAAATGACTCATTATAAATAGAATTTGTATGTTCGTAACTTCTGATTCACATTAATGTAAAAAACTGTCAGTGTGTTTACACCTGACGGCGTTTAAAGATTGAGAGTAAATATGCAAGAACAAAGACAAGCAAAAAAAGTAAAATTGATTGTGTGGGCAGTATTGCTTATACTACTGGTTGTGCAGGTATCTGTCTTTGGCACACCGCGCAAACTTGCCGTAAAACTAAAGGGTGTTTATGATTCAAAAATAACATTGACTCCTTTCGATGGAGTGCGGTTTGCATCTCCACTGGCGGTGGCAAGGGAGGTAAAAGCCGGAGGTGAAGTACAGTTCGTTGTGCCTGACTCCCTGTTGCCGGGTGAGTTTCTTATTAGCTTCGACTACCGCTCCAAAGAAACCGATTCTCCCTACCCGTCAGAGTTGCAGCTCTACATGAACCGCGAAAATATCAATGTGGAGGCTAATCCCCTATTTCTGCACGGCGATAGCTTACGCTTCGTGGGTGATCGCGAGAATTCCGCATGGTTGGCGTTTATGAACAAAAGTGAACAACAACGCCGCCAATTGGGTTTGCTGCGCCAGTTACTTGAACAATATGACAGCCCCGCATCGCCTGAATGGGCATCGGCGCTGAGAGCTTACGAAAAACGGAGGATTACCTATAATCGCTGGGTGGATTCATTGGCGCATGCTCAACGGGATTTATACGTGAGCCATCTGTACGATTTTCAGAAACTGAGAGCCGAGAACTGGAAAGCCTCCCCTGCTGCCCGCTTAGAGGCGTTGGCCCACCAATGGTTTACAGGCGTTGACTTTAACGATACGTTGGTACTCCGAAGCCGTCAGATGAATGAATTGATGAACGGCTTCATAGCTTTATACGGCACACGTGCCACTACCTTGGCTTTGCGCGACTCGCTCTTTACCGAAGCAGGAAAAGCCGCCATCAGATTAGCCTCTGCCGGACATCCGCAGGTATATGGGTGGATGGTGGATTATTTCTATAACGGATACGAAACGTACAATATAACATCGGGCATGAAGATGCTCGAAAGCCACCTCAATAACCCAAGGTGCATGACAAGGAAACGGCTGGCTATTGCTAAGCGGCTGGAAGGGATGAAAACAATGGTACCGGGCGTAAAGGTACGCAACGTGCAGGTTAATAATTATGACGACAAGGAACAAACTATCATCATGACCCGATGCGATAAGGATTTCCACTTACTGTTGTTCTACGACTCGGAGTGCGACCATTGTCGGCAGTTGCTTATCGAACTCCGCAAGTGGTATGCAATACCTGCAAACAGTGCGCAGGTAGAGGTGGTGAGTGTTTCCGTAGATCAAAGCCTGGAAGCGTGGAAAAAGGCTTTTACCATCAATGTCTTTCCATGGATGGACCGGTACGCTCCCGGGGGCATAAATAGTCAGGCGGCGACAGACTATTACGTGTTAAGTGCCCCTTATATGTATTTGGTGGATAAAAACGGGGCAATGGTGGGCATTCCCAACACAGTGGAAGAAATGAGTGGGATGATGAAAAAGGACTGACCTCCAATCCCGTTCGACTGAGCATACGCCGAAGGTCTCACGCCGAAGCCTAAAGAGGAAAGTAAGAGCTGAGACGGTTGATAGATTACCGGAGACAGCAAACTAAATGAAACAATATGAAGCAACGACGAATTATTCTCTTTTTTATCATTTCTTCCGGCATAGTTGTCGGCACAATGGCACAAAACGGCATCCACATCAATGGTTGGCTGAAAGGCAATACCCGTTTTTCTAAAGTAGTCATAAAGAAATTTGGTGTAGGCGTATTTGATATAGCCGCAGTGAATATCAAAGATGAAAAGTTTAGCATAACTGCTCCTGTAGACCTCAAGCCGGGTGTGTACCGTTTTCAGTACAGCCAAAGTAGCCTGAGCGAATACGTGGATCTGATTATTGATGGTAGCGAAACAGATATCAGTTTCACACTGGATGTGTCGGCGGATAAACGGATACCCGTATTTACACAGTCGGTAGAAAACCAAAGCTGGTATGGATGGAAACAGTACGCCGGGGACAAGCTGCGGAAAATTGACCTGCTCTATCAATTGCTGGCGCAGTACCCCGATACTACTGAAGCAGTATATCGCACGGTAGCGAAGGCTGCGAACAAAGAAATCAAGTACTTTAATAAACATTTCCAACGGTTTATAACGCTGAATCATGATTCATGGGCAGGAGCAATGGTAGCCAATACCCCGTATTATTTTAGTCGCCCGCGCGACCTACCGCAGTTGCAGAACTACTACGGCAAACTCAACTATTGGAAAGGCATAAATACCATCAACCCGGAGTTGATTAACACGCCTCTTTACACCGAACTGATACTCGGTTACCTGAGGTATTACATGAATCCGGAAATGAAGTTTTCGGAAACGGAGATGACGGATGGATTAAAGAATAGCGTGGATACTGTTATGCAAAAGTTTGGTGGCAACGAACAAACCCGGCAGTTTGCCTTGAAATACCTGCAACTGGGCTTTAAGGAAATTGCTAACGAAAAAGTGCTACAGTATGTTGATGAAAAGTATGGAGTGCAAGTGGAACAATGCAACGATAACGGAGTAGATAAAGCCGAGTTCGACAAGCGGATGGTGGCCTATACAGCCATGAAACCCGGTACTCCGGCACCTGACATTCTGCTTATGAATGCCGATGGAAAGCCTTATGGGCTGAAAGACATCCCGAAGCAGAAACTTATTGTAGTTTTCTGGGCCAGTTGGTGTCCCAACTGTGAACGGGAAATGCCAGATTTGGAGATATTCGCAAAGAAACATCCCGAATATGGAGTAATAGCTGTAAGTCTTGACGAAAACTCAGTAGCGTATCATTCGGCAATAAAATCTTATCCCGACTTGATACATACCTGCGATTTACGTAAATGGCAGGGCAAAGTCGTAAAGGATTATTACATACTGGCTACCCCAACTTTTATCTTACTGGATGCCGGACGAAAAATAGTAGGTAAATATCCGGGGTTTGCAGCGATGATGGAGGAGATAAATAAAAAATGATGCGATGATCTGGTGATGCGATAATTTAGCGTGATGAATGATTACATGCTGCTGATGCACAAAGAAATAATGCAGAGGTATAAGAAAGTGCTGCATATGCATAAATACAATAGATAATAGGACAGATAGTAGATAGACTAGAGAAAAATATGAAAAACCGACATAAAACAATAGCTTTACTAATCCTGCTTACAGGTGGTACTGCCGCTGTTCATGCACAACAGGGATTTGGTACCAACGCGCCTGCGGCTTCAGCGGTGGTGGATATGACTGCATCCGACAAGGGAGTACTGCTGCCACGCGTAGCGTTGACATCAACTATTTTGGCATCGCCCGTTACCACGCCGGCCACGTATTTGGTGGTTTTTAATACCGCTACGTCAGGTACCACACCTAACGATGTTACGCCGGGGTTTTACTATTGGAACGGTACTGGTTGGGTGCGGTTGCTCATCAAGGGCGATGCCTCGGGAGCTGAATGGACACTTACAGGCAATGCCGGAACTACGCCTACTGTCAACTCTCTGGGCACTACCGATGCACAGGATCTGGTCTTTAAGACCAATGCTACCGAGCGAATGCGGATTACTTCGTCGGGCAACGTAGGTATTGGTACTTCAAGCCCCGCGGTGGCGGCTCAATTGGATTTAAGTTCTACCACGCAGGGCTTTCTTCCTCCCCGAATGACTACTGCTCAAGCCAATGCCATTCTCTATCCTGTAGAAGGTCTTATGGTGTACAATACTACGCTTCAATGTCTGGCCTATTATGCCAAGGGCGCATTTACCTGTTTGTATAATGTTGCTACTGCACCTGCGGCTTTGGGTAGTACCTATACTACTTTTTACAACGGCTGGGTTTCCGGTTCTTATACCGGTACTACTACTACGGTGACGCATACTCAGGGGGAAGCCTTTAGTACAAATGCCTTTTGTGCTTCCAGCTTGATTTCTGCCGGAGGCTGTGGTGGTATCGCCACTGTAAAGGGTAACTGTGGCTATATATATCCGCTGGTAGAAATAAACGGGCAGTGCTGGACAGCCGAAAACATGCGCGAAGTACCGTGGGCCTATGCTAATTCCTACACTGCTTCTTCCTGGTTAGCCACTTCATCCGGCGATGTGGGCTACTGGGGCTTTTACAATACAGCTAATGAAACAGGTTCTTCTGGCTGGGGTACTACCGAACCTACTAATACAGATGGGCACGAGGGACTGCTTTACCAGTGGAGTGCTGCTATGAATGGAGCTACTGCCGAGCGTAGCCGGGGCATTTGTCCGGTAGGCTTTCACATACCGAGTGACTGTGAGTTTATGTATTTGGAACATGGTTTGGGCATGAAGGTGTCGGAACAGAATACTATAGGTTGGCGTGGACAGTTGTCTACTGAGGTAGTGGGTACAAAAATGACCAAAGCTGGAGGATTCAATAATGTTTCCGGCTTCTCCGCCTTATTTCCGGGGACCCGCGCCAACATTGGCTTGTTCTACAATCATTCGACCTACGGTGACTGGTGGCTCTCATCGTTGGATGCTTCGAACTTTATCCTGAGAGACTTCCGCTCCGATGCGAACCGAGGCATGGCCCGGCATAGTATTTCAGCAGCTTATGCTTATTCTATTCGTTGCCTGAAAGACTGAGATAATGGTTAATCAGTCAAACCAGACAATGTGCTCGCACCTGTCAGGTTTTAGAACAATAGATAAGAGATGATGTGGTGATATGATAATGGGATGATGTTTACTCCGAAGTCTCAGTCGAACGGAGTTTAATGTTAATATCCCCCGGTTACGCTTCGCTTACCGGGGGATGAAGATATCCTCAGCACCCCAACCCCGTAGTGGGTTGAATAGAAAGAGGAAAAGAAAGATGAATGAATAAAACCGCCCCCAACCCCCTCCCGACAGATCGGGATAAATGGCGGGAACTTTAAGAGTGGTTTTCAAGACGATGATGAGAATAAGAATAGTAGACAAAAGTAATCAAAAGCCCCTTTAGGCTTCGGCGAATGCTCAGTCGAATCGGGCATAGGGCAGAATAGTGTTAGAAATGCGTAAACCGATCAACCGCTTCGGGCGATTTGTCGGATAAAAAGGAGGGTAGGAACAAACAGAAGAGTCGCGCGATTTTTAATCGCGATATTAGTTATAGAATACGCGATTAAAAATCACGAGACCCGACAAGAGAAGATAACAGATAATTGAACTAATAACCAAGTATTAACAACTAAAAACAAACAATTATGGCAATTCAATTTAAAGCTATTGAAAAAGGCCAGCCGGGAGTGGTTGGCGGAGGTGTGAAAAAAATTTACGCGTCACCGGTTCAGGGGCAGGAAGCCTCACTGGATGCATTAACGAAGGGTATCGAAAAAGCTTGTACGGTAAATGGAGCTGATATCCGTGCCGTGTTGTATGCTTTAGTAGATGAGGCAGTTGACGACTTATCCGAAGGACGCATCATTCGCTTAGGCGATTTGGGTAGCCTGCGTATTACTCTTAGCAGCGAAGGTACAGCCACCGCCGAAGAGCTTACATCCGATGCCATCAAAGGAGCCAGCGTTATTTTTACTCCGGGCAGTAAAATAAAAGAAATGTTAGCTACCGCTAAGTTCTTAAAAGTGTAAACCTACGCTAAAGAATTTCCTGCTGTGGGAAAAAAAATTCCACCTGTGAGAAATATTTTTTCATGCATGAGAAAAAGAATTCCACGGCAGGAAATAATGCTGGGGTAATCAGTGATAGTTGATGTTTACTCCGAAGGAGCTTAATGTGCACAACCTCGTAGTGGGTTGAATAGAAATCACAAACCTGACAGCGTGCTTGCACCTGTCAGTGTTTGAAAACAATGAATTAAAGGTTGATACCAAAGGTATTAAAAGGTATATAATTATTGATTGAAGATTTGTGTTTGTTTAGTTTACAATTTAATGAGAGTGCGACTTTAAGTTGCGCCCTCATTAATAAAAAAAAGAAATGAGCACCCCCAACCCCCTAAAGGGGACTTTAAGATTGGTTTTCAAGACGATGATGAGAAAAAGAGTCGATAGGAAATAAATAATCCAGATTGCGGTCGGAGGCGTGCAAACCGAGCAACCGCTTCAAGCGGTTTGTCGGATAAAAAGAACGATACGGAACTAATCAAAAGCCCCTTTAGGCTTCGGCGTGAGCTCAGTCGAACGGGGTTTGGGGCAGCGTAAAGAAGTGGGTCGCGCGAACCAACGGTTACGACCGAAGGGAACCAATTGTAATCGCGGCACTAGATGAGAAAATAATGAATGAAAAATGTAGCTTTCTGCGTTTGACAGAGCGTTTGCCGAAGCCTAAAATGGGAACTTGAAGTTACAACCGTGTCACATAATGTTTTTTTGAAAAATACAGCATTATATTATGACCATTACTAAATTACTGGAATTTATATTGTTTTACAAATTAATACTATATATATGAGTTTAGATGAATTAATGAATTTTGATAAATACCATTTGACTTTATACAAGCTTATTTATCAATATTATAAACCTGGTTGGATTGCAATAAGTTCAATATCCTTCCTGATTGGATTTGTTTCTTTGGGATTTCTTCTGTTTAACCTGACTTATTTAAGATGGCTTGGATTGTTGGTTAGTATCCTTTCTTTGTCGTTTTTGATATACTATATCAGGAGGAAGACATTGTTTGTTCTTAGAAGCAGATATGAAAAAGTGTACAACCTAAAATTGTCCAAGGGTTGGAGCAATTCTGATATATTAATGGTTCGGTTTGGAATGTTTAGCGATTATATTAAGGATACAGTATTAGCGGATAAGGATAAATTAAGAACTGTCATAGAATATCTAGATAATGATAGCGGTGCAACCAAGTATAATTACAGACTTGCAGAAACCACGACTTTAGTGATAATAGCGGCATTGTTGAGTGGTTTTGTTTCAGTATCGTTGGATAAAGCAAAAGATTTTATTGAAACTAATCGACTATTCTTATTGATTGGATTACTGTTGATATTTACGGTCGTTTATTTAGAAAAATTTGTAATCAAAGAAATTGTACTTTGGAAAAGAAGCCGGAATAATAGATTGAAACATATTATTTATCACTATTTGATCGAAAAATAATTTACGGTATCCTCCCTCCTCGTTTTGCTATCGTGGCTATCGGGTTCGAGCCGGAAAAAGAAGACGAAAGTAATCAAAAGCCCCTTTAGGCTTCGGCGCGAGCTCAGTCGAACGGGGCTTGGAGTAGAACAATTGCAAATCGCGAGACCCGACAGAAAAGACAATTTACCAATAAACAAAAAATATAAAATCAAATGAAGAAACTTGTATTGCTCGTATTGGTGCTGTTTTCGGCACATGTTTTCAGCCAAAAAACGGCCTATCTATACACCGACAGTGTGTTGCTGTCGTTACCGGACTATAAAGTGAAGATGGTCAAACTCGACAGTGTGCGTCAGAATTATACCAAAGAAATCAATGCGGGTATAGCCGATGTACAAAGCCGGTATGAGACCCTGACCACCCCGTATGCTCCCAAGAAAAACGAGACGATTCAGGAATTGAAGAAACGAATGAGCGTATCGGATACACTTCGTGTGGGTTTGCTGGAGAAAGAGGCCATTCAATGGCAGGAGAAACGGGTTACTTACGATAAACTCATACAGACTCAGTACAATCAGGATGTTCAACCGCTACTCAATAAAGTGAACGGGGTGATAGCCGATTATGCTCGGGCAAACAGTTTGTCGGCAGTTTACAGTTTCGAACAGCTCCGTAACATGCTAATCTACATCGATCCCAAACAAAATATCACCGGGGTGATTGTTCGGAAGCTTAAACAAAAGTGATGAGGCTCTGGAACAAAGAGTAAAGAACAAAGACAATAGACTGAAGACTGTGGACCGGAGACTAAAAGTATCATCCGAACCTGACAGCGCGCTTGGACCTGTAAGCGTTTGAAAAGTTATAGTAAGGCATGAAAGAACAAAGACGACTAAAAAGGGTAAAATTGATTGTATGGGCAATCTTGCTTATATTGTTAGTATTGCAGTTATCTGTCTCTGCTTAAATATACAATTTGTAACAATATATCAACAATATGCCGGTATTCATCAAGTGCCAATAGTTACTTTAATTAGAATTATATGAAAAGCTTACGATCGCTTTTTTTATTTATTTTCCTTCTTTCTTTGATAATTGTCTCAGCACAAGAAGATCATAAATATAGTATTTACGGATTAAAATATGACATGCGTGGACATGTTGGAATGGATATTGGCACATTAAAACCCAATAATGTTTACACGGGCATTCAAGGGACAATCCCTTATGACAGTAAGAATAGCGAATTTTATATGAACTGTGTTTATGGACATGGTTACAACTTTTTATTAAGGTCCAAATTCATAGTAACTGGAATTCTCGGGGTGTATACGAATGATTATTTTGATACCATAAATATCAAGACCCTAAATTTAGGATGTGGTCTCACTCTGCTGAAAAACGGAATTGGAATAGGTTGTTCATATACAAACAGAGAATTATTTAGTGTGAAAATCGCTTTTTATCCCGGCAAATGGTAAGAACGATGAGAATGATGTGATGATACGTTGATGTGGGGATGTGATGATCTGAATGAGCCCTAACCTCTAAAGGGGGACAAAGAGTGGTCTTCGAGACGTTGAGAAAGAATAGAGGGAGCACCACCCTTAAATCCCCTAAAGGGGACTTAAAGAGTGAGCTACGAGACAATAAGAAAAAGAATAGGAGACAATACTAACTCACATCCCCTTTAGGGGCTTGGGGTAGACGAAAGTAATTTCACATCCCCGCCATTTATCCCGCAAGGCGGGAGGGGCTTGGGGTGGAATGGTGTCGGAGAGGTGCAAGCCGAACGACGGTTTGTCGGATGAAAAGAACGCTATGGGACTAACTATAAGTCCCCTGAAGGGCGAGGGGCGGTTTCAAACGGATTTTGCCGCCCCAAACCCCGATTGACCAGAGACTTTGGGGTAGAGTAAAGATTGGGTCGCGAGACCCGCTTAGAATAGATTATTTATTTAAATTGACGGACAGGTTGCGACCTGTGCCTGTAGTAGAAAATTATTGAAAGAAGAGCCAAAAATAATAGACCTTAACCGAATACCTTTAATCATAAATAGTTACGAATTATGAATTATCAAAAGATAGTTGGAAGCATATTCCTATTCCTGATACTCATTCCTGTGGGAGGACAGGCGCAGACAGCAGAACAGAACAAGGTGAATAACTGGATATATCCTACTGCCCAGAAGTACGTGGGTATGGACTTTATCAACACGCCCACCGGTACGTTGATAAATAACGGTGCCGTGTGGTACAGTCATAACTTTACTAACAATGGAAAAGTTGATTTTGTCACTACATTAGCTACAGATCCGGCTCTGAGTCAGTTTTCGGGCACTACCACGCAGCACATTTCGGGTACCGGCAGCACCCGTTTCTACGGTTTATTTTTGGGAAGTGACCTGGTGGATAATGCATTTAGTCTGGAGCAGAATATCAGCGTGGCTCATCGAATCGATTTCATTAAAGGCATTGTGGTAGCCACTCAAGCCACGCCCGAGACGATGACCAATATGGTGTTGATGGAAAATGGAGCAAATTGGACTAATACTTCCGATTTGAGCTACGTGGACGGCTTTGTAAGCAAAACAGGGAACAGTGCATTCACTTTTCCGGTTGGCGACGGAGGATACTACCGACCAGTATCCATTTCTGCACCAACAGCTACTACCGATTGTTTTGCTGCACGTTATATTTACGCCGATCCCAATAGTGCCGGTTATACACGCACTCTGCGTGATAACTCAGCTATACGTGTGAGTGATAAGGAGTATTGGGTGCTGAATCACACAGCAGGAAATTCTGATGTAAAACTTACGCTGAGTTGGGATGCAACTAAAACAAGTGCAAGTATGCCGTCCGATCTTAGCAAAATAAGAATTGTACGCTGGAATGGCGGCAAATGGGTAACAGAAGGCAATGTAGCTACAACAGGCAATTTCACAACGGGTACCATTACAGCCAATGTGAGCGGTTACGGAGTATTTACATTAGCTTCTTATAGCGTTGTTTCTGTGGCAATGAATGATAGTGTAACTAGCTTGGAAGATCATTCGGTTAGCGGTAATGTATTGAGTAATGATTCTGTATTTGAGGGCAACACACTCACCTTAACCAGCTTTAGTGTGGGAGGGATTGCCGGTCAGCCCGGCTCAACTCTCACAATTCCTAATGTAGGCACAATAACCGCAGCTGCCGACGGAGCCTATACCTTTACCCCTGCTTTAAATTATGATGGAACTGTGCCTACAATTACCTATACAGCAACTGATACGGATAAAAATTCAGTTAGTGCCAATTTGGTTATTGCTGTGCAACCCTTGCCGGAAATAGTCAAAACAGCTTCAAAACCGATTGCCAACCACGACGGAACATTTACCTGGAAGTACACCATATCGTTGTATAATGATACGCCTGCAGTCATTGATTCTGTTCAGGTGGAAGATAATCTGGATGATGTATTTAAAGTGAAAAACTGTACCTATACAGTCACTAGTCTCATAGCCTCGGGTAAACTAGTGGCTAACGGATCCTATAATGGGTCTACCGTTATCAAAACCCTGCTTGATGGTGGAACGCTTGCCGTGGGTAGGCGCGATTCAATACAGATGGAAGTACGGGTCAATCCGGACGGTCAAGCAGATACCTTGATTGTATCTAATCAGGCATTTTTCTCGGGTAAAACGTTGGTGGGTAATGGAAAGACTGTCTATTTCAACGGTATTAGTACCGACGAAAATGCGGCTACAAGTGCTACCGAACCGACTATAACTGTTCTTCCCGAAATAACCATGTTTATCCCGGATGGGTTTTCACCTAATGGAGATGGTATAAATGACAAGTTTATCATTACCCATACTGTATCAACCAAAATTGATTTAGAAGTATATAACCGTTGGGGAGTACTGGCGTATAAGAGTAGTGATTATCAAAATGACTGGGATGGGAAAGGTATGGGAACTTTTCTGGGTAAAGAACTGATAACCGGCACGTATTACTGTGTATATAAGCAAATAAAAATAGCTACCGGCGAAGTAGTAAATAGAAATGTAAAATATATAAGTTTACGACGCCCGTAATCAATAATGAGTAACAAATAGTCAACTACTAACAGACCGCTAACTATTAATAATGAATTATAAAATAATGAATTACATATATATATCCTACTTTCAGGGTAAGCTAAGGCTATCGAAAATCATAGTTATACTTAGTTTCTGTTTATTGTTTGTGGGCAATTCGCTCCAGGCTCAGCAGGAACCCATGTATTCGCAATACATGTTCAATATGATAAACCTGAATCCGGCCTATGCAGGCAATTTTGGAGGCGATAATATCACTCTTTTGTATCGTATGCAGTGGGTAGGCGTCGATGGCGCTCCCAAGACTGGAACTGTATCGTGGGACAGACGGAATGTGGATAGTAATGTTGGTTACGGACTTCAACTCTACAACGACCGGCTGGGAATAGAAGCAACGACCGGTTTTCAGGGCTTTTATTCATATAAACTCAAATTATCCTACTCTACTTTAACTTTCGGGTTGAGTGGAGGAGCCTTAAATTATAGAGCTTCCTATTCAAAAGCCACTACCACAGACCCGAATGACCCCCTGTTTGAGCAGGATATTAATATAATACTACCGACGGTAGGATTTGGTATGTTATTTAATGCTGAACGTATGTATATAGGATTTTCAATGCCGGCATTATTAAAAACAAAAATAGACATAAATAATACCCTACATTCGACTTCTGCCAATAACCATTATTTCCTTACAGGGGGATATATCTTTGATATTTCGAATGGAATTAAGCTAAAACCATCAATCCTATTAAAAGCAGTAAAAGGGTCGGCTCCCGCATTCGATATAAATATGAATGCATGGTTCCAGAATAACCTTGGATTTGGAGTCAGTTATCGCCCGAACGATGCGTTGGTAGGCTTGTTTGAAATCCAGTTATCACCTCAACTCCGACTTGGTTACGCTTATGATTATACTATTTCAAGTCTTAAAACCTACAATGTTGGAGGATCTCACGAGCTAATGCTGAGATATGAATTTAACTTACCCAAATATATACCCGTCTTGTCGCCAAGGTATTATTGAGAGTCTTTATATCAATTAACCGTCGAAGTCTAAATTATGAAATGTAAAAATATCAATATAGGAATGAGATCCATACAAAAACAATTGGCACTAATGATGTTGGTGAGCCTGTTTACGCCGTGGATAAATACTGTTTATTCTCAAAACAACACATCTAAAATAAGTCGTTCTAAAGCACACACCATTTTACAACGGGCAAATGCCGAATATGAAAATGCGAGATATTCTGTTGCAGCCAGAGATTACGAGGATTACCTGAGCGCAGATGCGAGTCAGCCCGAAAATGTGCTGCCAAAGTTGGCCGATTGTTACTGCCAGATAAGAGCTAATGACAATGCCTTAAGGGTGTACAAACTATTGTTTAAGAATGGGAAAGAAGGTGCAACCGAAGTACAAAAGGTACGGATTGGAGAATTATATGCGCGGCACGGAATGTATAAAGAGGCAGCCGACTGGTTACAGGATGTAAAAGGTTATAAAGCAAAGGCCGTAGTATATAATAGTAGGTCGAGATTTGAATCGTTAAAGAAAGATTCACTGAATTGGGAAATCGGCTTTCTGAATATTAATACTCCCTACCGTGACTATTCCCCCGTTTTGGTCGACAGTGTATTGTTTTTCAGTAGTAACAAACCGTTGTCCGTCAAAAAACAAGTTTCTCTTTGGGATGAATCCTGTTACACCCGTTTGCACAAAATAACATTACGCAAAATCAAGACAGAACCTATTAATGCTCTTAACCCAACACCGGTTCTTTCGAAAAAGGGAACCAGAGAAGTTATATCAAAATCAGTTGCCCGACAGTATGAAGGTGCAGATGCCAAAGATATGGAATCAGAACTATACTTTATGACAGACAGACGCTATATGTGGGATGAGAGTAAAGATACACTGGGCTCTGTGGTAAAAGGGCTTGAAAAAATTGATTTTAATATTACCGGCATTGCTTTTGATCACAATTCGCATGTTTACTTTTCTGCCAACTACTCCCAAAGTAAAAATAATATAAATCGTGTCCGCTTAATGGAAGGAATTTATACTTCAAACAAGATTACCAATATACACGCTCTTCCGTTTGGGAATGATGAATCATACTCCGTCATGTTACCGACCGTAAGTGAGGATGGGAATATTCTTGTTTTCTGCAGCGATAAACCTGGTGGAAGAGGAAAAATGGATTTATATTATGCTTTACGTAATACCAAAACACATGAATGGAGTGTACCGGAAGCATTTGATTGGAATATAAATACTGTTGGAAACGAAGTATTTCCAAGTATCACATCCGATGGTTATTTGTATTTCAGTAGTGATGCCAGACCAGGCTTAGGAGGGCTGGATATTTATAGGATACCACTGAAAGATGCTATGCTGGGCGATGGAGAACCGGAGCATATGAGTTATCCAATAAACAGTTCGGCCGACGATTTCGGTTGGACACAGGATAACACTGCAACAATCGGATTTTTCTCGTCCGACAGACACAATAATGATGATAATTTATACAGTTTTCATTATACAGATCGTCCGAGAATAGATTATATTTCAGGCAACACAGTTGGTATTCAAACACAGGAATCAAAGAAGATTCGTTACGTGTCAAGTGGTAATACCCCTGATATTCAAAAGCACCAATCAAAGAAAATGCGCTATGTATCAGGTAAAATTATTGACCTTAAAACGAATGAACCAATTGCAGGTGCTACAATTTTTATGTGGAATAAAAGGACAAACAAAGTAGACATTGCCAAGACAAGTATAAAGGGAAAATATCATTTCATTGTAGCTTCAGCAGACAATATTATTCTTAAAGCCGTGAAAAGAGGAATGACAAATGATTGTCTTGAAGACGAATCGCGAGAAACGTCTCAAAAGGAAGATACGGTTATGAAAAATGTGCGGGATTTGCTACTGGAAAAACAGATACAAAATGATCCTGTTTCTGCCGGTTTAAGTGATGTATCTCAACCGACTGACACGAATTCGAAAGTGATGCAAAACCTGATGTTGAAGAAACATTTACTAAAAATAAATGATAGTTGGAAACTGAATAACATACATTACAATTTTGATAAATGGAATATCCGGGCAGATGCAGAACCTATTTTGGACAGCTTAATTACGCTTCTTAGAATGTATCCAATTCGGGTTGAACTAGGTTCACATACTGATAGTCGTGGAACATTTGAGTATAATGATCGGTTGTCACAAAAACGGGCAGAATCTGTGGTTGCATATCTCGTAGAACATGGAATTGACTCAAATAGAGTAACTGCAAAAGGTTATGGTAAAAGGCGTTTACTTAACCGTTGTGCCGATGGAGTTCCTTGTAGTGAGAGAGACCATCAGGTTAACCGTCGTACGGAAGTGAAAGTTATTAGTAATGCGGATATTCAGAAATATCAGAAAGACGATGTAGATCCAAATCAATTCAGCCATGGAGACCAGATTGATAAAAGTGAACTACCCATAGACTTCTTTGATAATTGTGATAAATTAAATTCATCTAAAGGCGAAGCTATTTCGCCTTTGACGAACAGCCAAAGTACTGATTCAAGATTAAAACACAGATTTTCAATACGGTTCTCTCCCGGAGCATTTAATATTGAGTCTCAGTATCTTTATATACTGAACGATATGGCACACATTTTATCTAAAAATCAATCAATTATCCTTCAAATAACAGCTCAGGATGATGCCAATGACCGCTCAGAAATTTTAAGTGGTATGCGGGCAAATCTGATTAGGGAATACTTAATCAATAAAGGTGTTAACGCTAGTCGGTGTCAGATCGATAAAAGTAAGAAAAGTCAGTCTGAAGTTCCCTATGGAAGTGCTATACTGCATGGAAATAATGTAAATTTAGATGATTCATTGTTACAAAATTTAATTCAATCTTATAAAGGGGACTCTAATGAAATGATAATTCGGAATGATAATGGAAATTATTGTGTTCAATTGGGGGTGTTCAAAGCAAGAGTTAAGTCACAACATCTTGCGGATAAGATACAATCAATTATATCAACTCCGGTTTTTGTAATTAAAGAGGACGCATATTTTAAAGTCAGAACTCCATATAGCACTAATAGAAATGATGCCATTGAAATAGCGGCTATTATTCAAGCAACAGGTGTATTGAATGGTAAATAAAGGTTGTGATGTGTTTTTTAATATTGCTAGGCACTTAGTTTTGGGTGATGAAGAATTGATGAGAGTTAATCAACAACATTCTGAGAAAAAATCCTATCTATTCCGAAAAGCAAGAAAACGAACGTACAGATAGCTTTATTCCGTGTAAGGTTGTTTCTTGAAGTCTTTATTCAAATTAGGGAATCGCTTCCTAACTTTAAGTTTGCATTTTATTTTTTCTAACTGGATGGACGCTTCCAACTTACTTACTTATTTCATCCAGTTTGGCTGAAATTTGATTAATATCCGGCTTTTCGGTGTTGATCAGGCAGCGCAGTTCTGTTTTTTTTGATACAGTTCATTTTCTTTTTGATCCATAATTTTTTGTAAGTCTTTCATATAACCTTCAACCTCTACTCGATCTTTGTCTGATAATTGGTCAAGCGGTAATTGCATAAAGATACGTCTACCTTCAGGTTGCATACAAGGCGGATGATTCTTATCTCCACCGGACTCTATCAGTTTTCCCATCAAGTGGTATGGGACATGATTTTGTGGTGTACTCACTTGTTTCTGCCCGTCACTACTGGATTGTTGTCCATTATTTCCCTTAGAACCTGAGTTTTGAGAGATAATTGCAGCGCAACTAAAAGACCCAATAAAATGAAAAAACGTTTCATAACACAAATAAATTGAAAGTTAAATATAATGTATTTTTTGCGACAAAATTATAAAAAATGCGTGTATTATAAAAAAAATGAACAAGACATTTAAGGAATGTAGAGCATTTCTTGTTTTGAGCACCATTGTAAGAATCATTCAGATCCATTACCTGAAGTTTATCAATTTCTTTCATTGCATATAAACTAAACGGCTGTAAATAAATTATTTAACTCAAAATGAAAGTTTTTAGATATCTTTTCAGAAGTGTGACAGATAAAGCTTTCTTCTTGTTCCGATTATCAAAATTATATGTTTAAATTTGAGATTCATCAAGTTTTGTTGGTTATTCATAAAGGAACACATATTAAGTTTAATGCCCCGCAAAAGCCGTTCGGTAAAAATCTCGTGTTATTAAAGGTGGTTTTTCCCGAACCGCTTTTGACTAATAGGGGACAGAGGAATACAAAAAATGAAAAACCCAGCCCCTTTTTATGAGGGGCATTCATCGCTTTTCATTATTTGTAAACGTGTTTGGCACTTTGTGCAATATAATGTGAGTTACCACCGTTCAATCTATTAACTTCAACTCTTTCATTCACATAATATTATGATATTCAATGGAATACTGAATCAATTTGATAGATATTTTTATAACTAACTATCTGTAATTCCAAAATATTCTGTATCAGCAAATCAGCAATTCAATAAACGAGTAGAGTTAAATTTGGAGTTAAAGGAGTTGGAACAAGAACTCAATAGAAGTTTATAGAAACAATTTTAGTCAGAAAAGTTCAATGATTTTCTTAGATAAAATAATCTTTTCTATCTTTGTAATCGAAAGTCGTCCTTTGTATTTATGCAAAAAGCTGAATGAGGCAAAAGAAAGAACTTCGCTAGTTTCTAAACTGTTACCTGTCAAGAGGAATATCCTTGTAATTTGCTCGTCTTTAGCACAAAAGAGAAATAATTGTGTCTTGCAATGTGGAAGGTAACATTTTTATGAATGTCGCACAAATCAGCAATCTCTTTCAGGTAAGAGTTGAGTTTTTGATTACTTAACACTGGGAGCAGTTGTCCTTTTGGGAGTTTTCCTTCATACTTTTTCAGAATAGTTAATGGAATATTCAACAATGGAACATTGACTGGGGTATCCGTTTTCTGGCGGTGTGTCATTATCCATTGTTTTCCATCAAAAGAGGTACAAATATTATTTGCAGTTAGTTGTTTCACATCAATATAGGAAAGTCCACAAAAGCAAGAAAAAATAAAGACATCACGAACTTGTTCCAAACGGTTGGAACCAAATTTCTTCTCCATAATTGTCTGTATTTCCAGGTCAGTCAGATAGCCCCTGTCTACTCGCTTTAAACGGATTTTGTAATTAACAAACGGATCTGCATAAATCCAACCGTTATTTTTAGCAACGATGACAATCATGCGAAACGTCTGCATAAACTTAGCCGTAGTATTTTCATTGCATTTACTAACTGTACGCAAATAAGTCTCGAAGTCCGTTACAAACTTATAGTTGATTTCCTTTAAGGCTATATCCGTTATTTTATACTTTGCTTGCATAAACTCTCCCAGACGGCGATAAGCTCGATCGTATTTTGAAAGTGTGGCCTCGGTTTTACTAATCCCGATCAATTTTCGAGCATCTTCGTTATGGGTTTTGAAAAGTTCTAGAAGGGTGGATTGTTTGGTGGAATAACCTAGAAAAGCATTTCGCACTTTTTCTGCGGTTACATAGGCTTCATGAGTTTCTATCTCATGATAATGGTTCTTTAAAGAAGTGCGGATATCGTCCAGTAGATTGTTTAGATGGCGAGAATTCATACTATTCCCGGCAACTTTTCCTTGTTTTACATCCCAAAGCTCCGGCTCTACATCCAATTTGGAACTGAACTGGGATACTTCTCCATTTACAGACAAGCGAGTCATAATACTGACCTTACCATCTTTGTTTACTTGATTCTTTCTCAAATAGAATAGAATCTTAAAGGTACT
>Ga0302213_1000679_pt1 | contig 18297 bp, 18 predicted proteins | sample II_Fen_N1_2_FD_194583 | JGI IMG/M metagenome (GOLD analysis project Ga0302213, IMG submission 194583) | Peat permafrost microbial communities from Stordalen Mire near Abisko, Sweden - II_Fen_N1_1 | ecosystem: Environmental > Terrestrial > Soil > Wetlands > Permafrost | place: Sweden: Abisko... | reverse complement strand
GGTGGGATATCTAAGGGATATCTAAGGGACAACTAAGAAACACCGTCAAAAGCGTGAAAGAGGGATGATGAACGGGTCAGATCGTTTTGTGTTCCGTGTTCCATGTTCCATATTACGTGTTCCGTGTTTGTTCATTTTAAATTTCTACCTTTTAGATCGTGTAGTTCTGCTGTGCAACTATGAATTATAGAATGAAATTACAATTATCCATCCTTTTTTTGTACTTTTGCGGTAATTTGTATTTAAAAAAGATTATGAGCATAGAACTGAGTGAACAAGAACAGTTCAGACGACAAAGTCTGGATGAATTACGCAATTTGGGCATTGATCCATACCCTGCAGCCCTGTATCCAACCGACGCATTTTCAATTGATATAAAATCCGAATTCAACGACGAAGAAAGCGGTAAAAATGTATGTGTCGCCGGTCGTATCATGAGCCGTCGTATCATGGGGAAAGCTTCATTCATTGAATTGCAGGATTCCAAAGGACGTATTCAGGTTTATGTAAGCCGGGACGACATTACTACCGAAGCACAACCTGAAATGTACAATACAGTATTTAAAAAATTACTGGACATTGGTGATTTTGTGGGTATCAAAGGTTTTACATTCCGCACCCAAACAGGCGAAATAAGCATTCATACCAAAGAAATGACTGTGCTAAGCAAATCATTGCGTCCGCTACCGATCGTGAAATACAAAGATGGTGTGGCATTCGACGCATTCGAGGACCCGGAACAACGTTACCGTCAACGGTATGTTGACCTGGTGGTAAACGAAGGGATTAAAGATATATTTATCAAACGTACAAAGGTATACCAATCCATGCGCGATTATTTCAATTCGCAGGATTATATCGAGGTGGAAACACCCATACTTCAATCTATACCGGGTGGTGCAGCAGCACGGCCATTCGCCACACATCACAATGCATTGGATATGCCACTTTATTTGCGTGTAGCCGATGAATTATATTTAAAAAGACTTATTGTAGGTGGTTTTGAAGGTGTATATGAATTCTCCAAGAACTTCCGTAACGAAGGAATGGATCGCACACACAATCCGGAATTTACCGCCATGGAGATATATGTAGCCTACAAAGACTACAACTGGATGATGACTTTCACCGAAAACATGATCGAAAAGATCTGCCGGGATGTGAATGGAACCGATGAAATTACGATTGGGGATAAAACGATCAGCTTCAAGACCCCGTTCAAACGAATCACCATGATTGATTCCATCAAGGAATTTACAGGCATTGACATCAACGGAATGGATGAATTCGAGCTTCGTGATGTGTGCAAACAGTTGCACATAGAAGCAGATGAAACAATGGGTAAAGGCAAAATGATTGATGAGATTTTTGGTGAAAAGTGTGAAGGAAATTATATCCAGCCTACTTTTATTACCGATTATCCACGTGAGATGAGTCCGCTTTGTAAACGTCACAGGGACAATCCTGAACTGACTGAACGTTTCGAGTTGATGGTGAACGGGAAAGAGCTCGCAAATGCATACTCCGAATTAAATGACCCAATCGATCAGTTAGGTCGTTTCCAGGAGCAAATGAACTTAAGCGAAAAGGGCGACGACGAAGCCATGTTTATTGATATGGATTTTGTACGTTCGCTGGAATACGGCATGCCTCCAACCTCAGGAATGGGAATTGGGATGGATAGGTTGGTTATGCTAATGACCGGTCAGGTAGCCATTCAGGAAGTACTTTTCTTTCCTCAAATGAAACCGGAGAAAGCAGACAAAAAAGACAGCAAGGAAAAGTTTGCTGCACTGGGAATTCCTGAAGAATGGATAGCGGTAGTACAAAAGGCCGGTATTGTTATGGTTGCTGACTTAAAAGGACTGAACCCGAATAAATTTCATCAGGATATTTGCGGATTGAATAAAAAGAATAAACTGGAATTGACCAATCCTTCGAAAGAAGACGTTGCGTTATGGATTTCTGAAGCGGAGAAATAGTTGATTGGTTAATTGGTTGATTGGTTAATTGGTTAATTGGTTAATTGGTTAATTGGTTAAATAGTTGTAGAGTTGAGAATTTGAGTAGATTTTTAAATTTTAGACTTGGGATAGGGAATTTTAGAAATTGTACTTTAGACAATAGACAAACGAAATGAACGAAAAAAGTAAAATAGCTGTTATCGGTGGCGGAAGTTGGGCAACAGCAATTGCTAAAATCACACTGACCAATAATGACAGCATTAATTGGTATATGCGCCGTCAGGAACAGATTGATGAGTTCATACGGCTGAGTAAGAACCCCTCCTATCTTACCGGAGTGAAATTTGATACAGACAGGATTAATTTCACCAGTGATATCAATAAACTGGTTCGGACTTCAGATATATTAATATTTGCAACGCCTTCTCCATTTTTAAAGCAACACCTTAAAAAGCTGAAACGATCGTTGGACAACAAATTTATTGTCACGGCTATCAAAGGGATTGTACCGGACGAGAACATGATTGTATCTGATTATTTTGAGGAAAAGTATAAGGTTCAAAAGGATAATATTGCTGTTTTAGCCGGTCCCTGCCATGCAGAAGAAGTTGCCCTGGAGAGACTCTCATACCTGACTATAGGTTGTACCTCACGCGAGAAAGCCCGAATGCTGGCGCAACGGTTTAATACAAGCTTCATTCGTACATCAATCAGTGATGACATCATGGGAATAGAATATTCTTCGGTTATGAAGAATATATATTCCATAGCTGCCGGGATTTGTCACGGATTAAAATACGGGGATAACTTTCAGGCTGTGCTGGTATCGAATGCCATACAGGAAATGAATCGATTCTGTAATGCAACAAATCCAATGCACCGTGACATCAACGAATCAGCTTATCTGGGCGATTTACTGGTTACTGCCTATTCTAAATTCAGCCGGAACAGGTTGTTCGGGAGCATGATTGGGAAAGGATATTCCGTAAAGACGGCACAAATAGAAATGGAAATGATAGCCGAAGGATATTATGCCACGAAATGCATTCATGAAATCAATGAGAATTATCAGGTGAGTATGCCTATTGTAGATTCAATTTTTGAAATCCTCTATAATCGTTGTTCACCCACCATGGAAATACGTAAACTATCGGAAAGACTTAAATAGTGGGTAGTAGGTAGAAAGTAGTCGGTGGAAAGTAGTAGGTAGTGGGTAAAAATCAGAGATGAGAGATGAGAAATGAGAAATGAGTGAGAGATGAGAGGTAAGAAGCAAGAGGTAAGAAGTAAGTAATTAACAAAAAACATCAAACTATTATTTATATGCAAAACATTAAACTATCTATCGACAAAGCGTTTGGATTTGTATCCGAACAACATGTAGCCGGGTATAAAGCACAGGTAGCGGCTGCGAATGCAGCCCTGCACAATGCTACCGGAAAAGGGAGTGATTTTTTGGGTTGGTTGAATTTACCTTCATCCATCGACGAAGCCCATTTAACCGATATCGAAAGCACGGCTAAGATCCTTCGGGATAATTGTGACGTAGTTGTAGTAATTGGCATTGGCGGAAGTTATCTGGGAGCAAAAGCTGTGATTGATGCCCTGTCGAACAGCTTTGACTGGCTTAAAACAGAACGTAAATCACCTGTTATAGTGTATGCCGGTCAGAATATTGGTGAAGATTACCTGTATGAACTGCAGGAAATGTTGAAAAACAAGAAATTTGGTATTATATCGATTTCTAAATCTGGAACTACCACAGAACCTGCCCTTGCTTTCCGTTTATTAAAAACACAACTTGAAGACCAGCAAGGCAAGTCAGCATCTCAAAAACTGATAGTTGCCATTACCGACAAGTCGCGTGGAGCGTTACGTACGCTGGCAACTCAGGAGGGCTACAAGACATTCGTTATTGAAGATAATATCGGAGGCCGTTATTCTGTTCTTTCTCCGGTAGGTTTATTGCCCATTGCTGTTGCAGGTTTCGATGTCCGCCAATTGGTTGCCGGAGCTGTAACTATGGAAACAGTATGCGGATTGGAAGCTAAATTCGAAGAAAACCCTGCTGCACAATATGCTGCCGTACGGAATGAACTATACAAAAATGGTAAAGGTATTGAGATATTGGTAAATTTTCACCCTAAATTGCATTTTATCGGAGAATGGTGGAAACAATTGTATGGTGAGAGTGAAGGAAAAGAAAACAAAGGCATATTCCCGGCATCAGTTGATTTCACATCGGACTTACATTCCATGGGACAATGGATCCAGGAAGGCGAACGCACGATTTTCGAAACAGTTATTTCGATTAAAGAGAGCAACTATACAAAGATATTCCCTACATCTGCTGACAACCTGGATGGATTAAACTTTCTGGCTGGCAAGCGGGTGGATGAAGTGAATAAAATGGCAGAGCTTGGTACCCAGATTGCACATATTGATGGCGGTGTTCCAAACTTAAAAATTGAATTACCTAAACTCAATGAGTATTATTTAGGTGAGTTGTTGTATTTCTTCGAAAAGGCATGTGGAATCAGCGGCTACCTGTTGGGAGTAAATCCATTCGACCAACCCGGTGTTGAGGCTTATAAGAAAAACATGTTTGCCTTGCTCGAAAAACCAGGTTTTGAAGCCGAAACAAAAGCAATTAAAGCCCGTATCTGAGTTTAAAACAACTAAGGTACCATTATAACAAAAAAACATCTGCAGAATCCTGCAGATGTTTTTTTGTTATAATGGTATGTCTTGATTATTTCTTCACAAGAGCTACAACTTTTCGTAATTTAACAGGAGTTTTCAGTACAAAAGAAACCGAACTACTCCCCATACTGCTGGAAAAATTTGCATCGGAGACCAGGTTAAAAGATATCTTTGCATCAGCACTTACTTTTTTGGCAATATACCTGAATGGGAAATAAAGGCTTGTAATTTTATTTTTAAAGATAAATTTTCCATTAGTATAATCAGAGGCTGCTGCTAAAAAGACTGAATCCAACGAACTGGGTGTTGGAAGTAACAGTTTTGTAGAACTTGTATCCGATACCATCACATTATAGGAAGAAAGGTTGTTTGCGTATCCATAAAGAAGAAGACGAAAAGTTACCGTATCTCCAACCTGAATAGTATCCATCAGGAAAACAGAAGGGTCATCTGTCCGATATCTGTTAAGGGTATCTATCTTATTTACAAAAGGACTAGTAACAAAATAAATCTCCGGACTAGTATTTGAGCTACTGCTTATATTGCAGGATGTAACTGCGATTGCAATTAATCCTAAGAGAATGAATAATCGGGTTTTCATAACTATAATAATTTTGTTACAAAGTTACAATAATTATGCCAAAACTCCCTTATAAATACTAACATATTAAAAAACAATCACAAATAAAGAATGAGCAATTGATTAATATGATCCTCAATACATTTAAGTCGGGGTGACAAGACTCGAACCTGCGACCTCTACGTCCCGAACGTAGCGCGCTACCTACTGCGCCACACCCCGCTTATCTGAAGAATGCAAAATTACATTTTTTTTTGCTCCCTGTGATTTTTAGGATAAAAAAAGGACATAGAAAATAAAAAAATATATTTTCCATTTCACAAACGTTATTTCCAAAAAAGCATTCAGGTTGAAAAATGGTAAAATCGTATGACAAAAAGGACTATTTTAACTGACAAATAAGTATCTTTGCAGAAAAATTTTAACTACATGTTTACAACAGAAATTGATAAATTTATTCAATTTAATAAATATCCCGCTTTTCATCCTAAAGCGATATTCTTTGACATGGATGGCGTCCTTTTTGATTCAATGGGAAGTCATGCAACCGCCTGGGTAGGGGCGTTGAAGCAAGTGGGGCTTCCATTTACAGAGAATGAGGCTTATTTGAACGAAGGCAGGACCGGAGCTTCTACCATTGATGGTGTATTCATTAAAGAACACGGCAGGAATGCCACTGAGGAAGAGAAACAAACAATTTACCAATTGAAATCCAGGTTGTTCGAGACGTTCAAACATTCGGAGAAAATTCCATATGTATCCGATCTACTGGAAAGAATCCAGTCGCAAAAACTCGGGATATTTGTCGTTACAGGTTCCGGTCAGCCAAGTTTGATTGATAGTTTAGAAGGAAATTTCCCCGGAGTCTTTCAAAAGAAAAAAATGGTGACAGCATTCGACGTTCAATATGGGAAACCACACCCTGAGCCCTATCTGATGGCATTAAAAAAATCAGGATTAAACCCCTGGGAAGTTGTAGTTATCGAGAATGCACCATTGGGAGTGGAATCATCGTCAAAAGCAGGTTTATTTACAATAGCGGTAAATACCGGTCCACTTGACCCTGCTGTCTTATCAGACAGTGGAGCTAATATTGTTTTCGACAGCATGAAAGACCTTTTTGAACAATGGGAAGCATTTAGCAAAAACTGGCGGGAAAGTGAAAACGACAATCCAACTGTAAAAGAGAAATAATAATTTCAGCAACAAAAATAACTGAATCAACATTTTTGTATTCAACTATAATTTTCAACACCCTAGAAAATATAAACGCATGCAAGTAATAAAATATCCTTCACGCGAAGAATGGACATCTCTCCTAACACGTCCATCATACGATAGTACGTTGTTATTTGAATCTGTCCAAAAAGTACTGGACGAGGTTCGAAGCCGTGGAGACAAGGCAATTAAAGAGTTTACGAAGCAATTTGATCAGGTAACCCTTGAGAGTTTTGAAGTTACAAAAGAGGAAATAGCCGATGCTGAGAAATTGGTTTCTGCGAATCTGAAACAAGCCATTGAAATGGCCAGGCGGAATATATGGAAATTCCATTCAGAGCAACAACAGGAATTACCTGAAATTCAGACTTCCCCCGGAGTTTATTGCTGGCAAAAAGCAATAGCCATTCAGAAAGTCGGGTTATATGTCCCCGGAGGAACAGCACCTCTATTTTCAACCGTCCTTATGTTAGGAATACCTGCTCAAATAGCAGAATGCAACGAAGTAATACTATGTACTCCACCAAATAAAGAAGGGAAAATACATCCTGCGGTACTCTATGCGGCAAAGGTTGCAGGTATTCATCGTATCTTCAAAATTGGAGGATCGCAAGCCATAGCAGCCATGGCATATGGGACAGAGACCGTTCCTAAAGTATATAAAATTTTTGGTCCCGGAAACCAGTATGTAACAGCTGCCAAGCAACTGGTATCATTACGCGATGTAGCTATTGATATGCCTGCAGGACCTTCGGAAGTAGAAGTGATTGCAGACGAAACTGCTAATCCGGCCTTTATCGCAGCAGACTTACTCTCGCAGGCCGAACATGGCTTGGACAGCCAGGTTATTTTACTGACTGTCAGTGAAAAAATAATTGAGCCTGTACTGGAACAACTGGAATTGCAACTGGAACAACTTCCAAGAAAAGACCTTGCCCAAAAAGCATTGGAAAACAGTAAAATAATTTTACTGAAAACGCTGGAAGAAGCAGTGGAAATGACGAATGAATATGCACCTGAGCACCTTATTATCTGTACCCGTTTCTACATGGGAGTTGCAGCTAATATTACCAATGCCGGTTCAGTGTTTTTAGGTAACTATACTCCCGAAAGTGCAGGAGATTATGCATCCGGCACTAATCATACACTGCCAACTAACGGTTACGCTAAAGCATACAATGGAGTAAACCTGGATAGCTTTATACGGAAAGTAACATTTCAACAAATTACACAGGAAGGATTAACCAACTTAAGCAATGCCATTATCCTGATGGCCGAAAGCGAAGAACTGCAAGCCCATAGTAACGCCGTAAAAATCAGGCTTAATGAAGAAAGAGAAGTTGAGGAGAGAATAAGCAGCCACAGAAGATAGTAGGTAGTAAGTAGTAGGTAGTATTAAGGCATCAACAATAAGTATTTATTGATCAGATTCCTTAAAGAGTCAATTCAGACTGAGTTTGTAATTAACAGAAGTAAAAAAATGGACATACAAAAATTATTACGCGAGAATATCCGTCAACTTCAACCATATTCAAGTGCCAGGGATGAATTCAAAGGCGAAGCTTCTGTGTATCTTGATGCGAATGAGAACCCTTATAATTCACCTTTCAATCGTTATCCCGATCCTCTGCAATGGGAAGTGAAAGAACATATTTCAAGGATTAAAAACGTCCCAGCCGAAAACATTTTCCTGGGGAACGGAAGTGATGAGCCAATCGATCTGCTGTATCGTGCTTTTTGCGAACCAAGACTTGATAATGTGGTTGCTATAGAACCAACATACGGAATGTATAAAGTAAGTGCTGCAATAAATGATATCGAATACCGGAAAGTATTGCTGGATGAAAACTTTCAGTTCTCCACAGAAAAATTATTATCGGCAAGCAACCTGTATACAAAAATAATATGGCTTTGCTCACCAAACAACCCCACAGGAAATAGTTTAAACAGGAATGAAGTTATCAGTCTGTTAAAATCATTTGAGGGAATTGTGGTACTGGATGAAGCATATATTGATTTTGCTTCTGAAAGCAGTTTCTCGGAATTTCTTACTCAGTATCCCAATCTGGTTATTCTGCAAACATTTTCCAAAGCATGGGGGAATGCAGCTATCCGCCTTGGAATGGCTTTTGCTTCAATAGAAATTATTGCTGTATTGAATAAAATAAAATATCCGTATAACATCAATATCCTGACTCAAAAGCATGCCATCAATGCATTGAAAAGTCCGGAACAGGTGAAAGAATGGGTTAAAATTTTGTTGGCAGAAAGGAGTGTCCTAATTAATTCGTTGAAGAAACTACCAATGGTTGTACATGTTTATCCAACAGATGCCAATTTTGTATTAGTAAAAGTTAGCAATGCAAATGCAACTTATCATCAGTTGGTTGACAGAAGCATTATTGTCCGCAACCGCAACAGCGTAACATTGTGTAATGACTGCCTGCGCATTACTGTAGGAACTCCGGAAGAAAATAAAATACTCCTGGAAGAATTGAAAAAATTATAGCAACAATTCAGGAACGGGTATTGAGCCTGTCGAACTTAAATGGCAAGAACAGTTCAATCATGATTCTTGTTGCAGAAAAAGAAGTTCTATCGATATTACCCCCATTTATTTTCCCGGCATTGGTTACATTGGTTGATATAGCCGGAAATAAATAGTTTCAAAAAAATATCGACACCAGAACAATAAAAATGAAGTTGACAACTATTATAATTGTGCCATTATTAATCCTGTTTACACAGGTAACTTTGGCTTCCCACAAAGTATATATTCTTCATGGATATGGAGGTTCAGCAGCCCAAATGGACAAAATTTACAAAGGATTAAGACAGGAAGGATACGAAGCTGAAAACTACACTTATCCAAGTTTTAAAGAATGCATTGACAGCATTGGGCACGATTTATATATGAAGGTAAAACAGGAAAATTATGATACAGTTTCCTTTGTAACGCATTCCATGGGAGGATTGGTTGTCAGGTCGATGTACAAATACATGAATCCCGGAATTCACTTTCCGTTTATATATCGGTTTGTTATGTTAGCACCTCCAAATAAAGGTACTGAAATGGCTGACTTCTTTTCCAGATCATCCTTTAGATCATTTCTAGGTCCAAACGTTGTACTTATGCGTACGGATTCAAATTCATATGCATTCAAACTCCCCGTACCTACCTGTGAAGTGGGTCTGATTGTAGGAATCAAAGGGTCTAAACCATGGTTCAATCCATTAATGAAAGATGATAATGATGGTACTGTAACCATGAAACAAACTATTCTTGGGATTGAGAAAGAAATTATAACTGTAAAATCAATGCATATATTAATGCCTTTGAAGAAAAAAGTAGTCACTCTGGTAACGAGATTTATGAAAACAGGATCATTTATAAAAGTGTCAGTCATCAATAATTGATCTCCGGATATATGGACATTTTTTTTGTAATTATTTCCTAAAAAGTTACATAATATCTATTTCACAAAACCTAAAATTTAAGTATATTTGCACAAAACAAAACAGGTTGTAGGGACACAGGTAGTTCCAGCAATTTATATAAAATTAAAAATGAATAAAATTGTCGTAAATAGTTTTGACGAATTAGAACAATACGTTGGAAAAGAATTAGGTGTATCGGATTATATCACCATTTCACAAGATCAAATCAATCTGTTTGCTGATGCAACATTAGATCATCAATGGATTCATGTGGATACTGAAAGGACTAAAACAGAAAGCCCATACAAAACAACCATTGCCCATGGATATCTCAATCTTTCGGTTTTGCCCTATTTATGGGACCAGATAGTGGAAGTAAATAATTCGAAACTGACAGTAAATTATGGAATTGAAAAGCTCAGGTTCAATCAACCGGTATTGGTTGACAGTGAGGTTAGATTACGGGCAAGTATTAAATCATTAATCAACCTGCGAGGCACATCCAAAGCCGAAATACAGGTATCGATGGAAATAAAGGATAACAAGAAAACAGCCTTGGATGCTACCATTGTTTTCCTGTATCATTTTAGTTAAGATATTGTAGTTGCATATCAACAACACTAATTGTTGCATTCGTGTTCCTGTAATTCTTCAGGACAAAATAAAATCATAGTCTGACTGAAATTACTTTATTTTTAAAGCTTTCAGCTACCAACTTTTGAGAAAATAGAGAGAATGAAAAATTGATACTCACTTAAAATAAGAAATACTTTTCAAGAACAATAATATTTCCGACATTGTTTCATTGTAATAAAGAGTTTTCTCACAGATTATTAAGTATTCAATATTAATTATTCATTATTCAAATTTAATTATTTATGCTCTACAGAAAATTTGGAAAAACGGATATCAAACTTCCAACTATCGGGTTGGGTTGTATGGGTATGAGTCATGGTTACGGCGAACCTGACGATGAAGAATCAATTGCCACATTGGAAAAAGCAATTGAAATCGGCATAACATTTTGGGATACTGCCGACATTTACGGCGCCGGTAAAAATGAAGAATTAATTGCTAAAGTATTAAGACCAAATCGTGACAAGATTTTTATTGCTACCAAATTTGGATTTATACCCGGCACTGAGAACAAGTATGGTTTTGACTTTGACGCCTCTCCGAAGCATATGAGAACGGCAGTAGAAAAAAGCCTGAAACGTCTCAACACGGATGTGATTGATTTGTATTATGCTCATCGCATTGATCCGAACATACCGGTGGAAGAAACAGTTGGGGCAATGGCTGAACTTGTAAAAGAAGGAAAAGTCCGTTTCCTTGGATTATCTGAAGTTTCACCCAACTCACTCCGCAGGGCATGTTCCGTACATCCCATTTCAGCTCTTCAAAGCGAATATTCATTACTGACCCGTGATGTGGAAAAGGAAATACTCCCTACCTGTCTTGAATTAGGCGTTACATTTGTTCCCTTTAGTCCACTGGCTCGTGGGTTAATGACAAATACGCTTGATATAAACCAACTTAAAGATGGTGATTTTCGTAAAACATTACCCCGCTATCAACAGGATCATGCTCAAAACAACGCATCGTTAGCACAGGATTTTTCCCTGATTGCAAAACGAAAAGACTGTACGCCTTCACAACTGGCTTTAGCCTGGGTTTTAGCACAAGGAGAACACATTATTCCGATACCTGGAACAAAACGCAGGACCTATTTATTGGAAAATGCCGGTGCTATAGGCATGGTACTGACCCATCATGATTTGGCTGAAATTGAAACTCTATTGGAAAAGTATCCAAATATTGGTGAGCGCTATAATGCAAACAGCAGTAAAATGGTTGATAAGAATTAAAGTATAGGTACTTATAGAAAACTATATATTTTTATTACAATTTAATATTTTTACGATCCGCTTCACAATTGATTGATGTTATTATTAACCACTATTCCTAAATTTCATATCATTAACAACCATAATTTGCATTATTAAGGGACTATGTTTTTTGTAATAAAAATATAGTTGTATTTTTACAGCAGATTAGTTAGTTTGAATTTATTCTGAAAAACATAAAAATTACTTAATATGAACCACTTACTTTTTTTAGACTCACCTGTTATTATTGTCATTGCGTTGATTTTTTTGTTATTATTTGGTGGGAAAAAAATTCCTGAATTAATGAAAGGTTTAGGGAAGGGAATCAAAAGTTTCAAGGAAGGAATGAATGAAGTTGAAAATGAAATAAAAGACTCAACTACAGAGACAAAAAAGGAATCTCCGAAAGATACTAAAGAAGAAAAATTAGATTCTGCTAAATAAGCATGAATAATTCCAATGACAATGAAAAATCCTTCTGGGACCATCTGGATGATTTAAGATCAACGTTATTTCGAATTGGTGGATTTGTCGGATTAACTTCTCTGGTGTTTTTTGCATTCATGAGAAGGATTTTCGACAATGTAGTTCTTGCACCTTCCAGAAACGATTTTTTTCTTTATCAATGGATTAATGAGGCAAGCAAAAAGATTCCTTACTTACCTGATTTCATAACAGGTGCTTTTAATGTAAAAATAATCAACATTAATCTGGCATCGCAGTTTATGGTTCATCTGACATCGTCATTGTGGTTTGCATTGGTATTCAGTTTTCCATTTGTTATTTATCAACTTTTTCTATTTGTTAGACCTGCGCTTTATGACAATGAAAAAAAGAATGCGGGCAAAGTGTTTTTATTTGGGAATGTATTATTCTTTATGGGAGTTGCAGTCGGCTATTTCTTTCTGTTTCCATTGACATTAAGGTATCTGGCAGGATACCAACTAAGTAAATTTATAGAACAAAGCGTCTCACTGGATTCGTATATGAATACCTTCCTGATGGTTTGCTTTTTTATGGGATTGGTATTTGAGTTACCAATTGTTGCATGGTTTTTATCCCAAATTGGAATTTTACATCGGGAATTTTTCAACAAATTCCGTAAACATGCTTTTTTTTCATTGTTTGTGATTGTAGCTATATTTTCTCCAACTGGTGATCCATTTACAATCATGTTATTCTTTATACCTATCTATGCCCTTTGGGAAATCAGTGCGTTTGTGGTAAAAAGTAAACCAATGGAAGTTGAAGAGGAATAAAATAAAAATAAAGAGTTGATTTTTTTGAAACAATTATTGCATTATAATAATTTGTAAAAAAATAAATTCCGGCTATACTTGTACTCATTATTTTCAACCAGAACATTTTAAAATATACTAAACGTTTATAAACCAATTTGACAATGAAACGGAGAGACTTTTTCAAATCAGCAGCAATTGTTGGTATTGCTTCATTTTTTAAAACCAATGCATTTGGTACAGTTTTATCGGGAAAAGAAATGGCTGTTCACTCAGGGCCGGATTTAGTAGCTGTTATGGGTGGTGAACCTGAAGTAATGCTGATAAGAGCGCTAAAAGAATTTGGTGGTATTAAAACCTTTGTAAAAAGAGGTCAGAAAGTAGTTATTAAGCCGAATATCGGTTGGGACAGGAAACCAGAGTTGGCTGCAAACACCAATCCTGAACTGGTAGGTGCATTAGTCAGGCTTTGCAGAGGTGCAGGTGCTTCAGAAGTAATAGTTTTCGATCACACGTGTCATGACTGGCAGAAAAGCTATGCAAATAGCGGAATCGCAAAAGCTGTAAATGCTGCCGGGGGCAAGATGGTTCCTGCCAACGACGAATCATATTATCGCGAAGTAGATTTGCCACGTGGTGTAAATTTAAAGAAAGCAAAGATTCATCATGCCTTGCTTGAGTGCGATGTTTGGTTCAACGTGCCGGTATTAAAGCACCATGGAGGTGCTAAAAATACCATCTCCATGAAAAACTTAATGGGTATTGTTTGGGACAGAAGCTTTTTCCATAGCCATGACTTGCATCAATGCATTGCAGATGCAGCAACATTTCACAAAAAACCGGCACTAAATATAGTGGATGCATATCGTATTATGAAATCCAATGGTCCACAAGGCAAATCAGAATCGGATGTTGTGAAACTAAAATCATTACTTGTTTCACCCGATTATGTTGCAGTGGATACAGCTGCCATGAAGCTTTTCTCACAAGTTCAGCCTACCGATTTAAAAGATGTCCGTTATATAGCTTTAGCCGAAAAGAATAAGGTTGGCACTCAAAACCTTGAAAAGCTTAATGTAAAACGGATTAAACTTTAGAAAGCAAGAGAGTACGGTTTTTAATTTATGATATTATTACTAAGCATCTTTCAATGAAAATTCTTAAAAATATACGAATTATTTTAGCTGTTTTATTTTTTCTTCCCATATTGCTATTCTTTATTGATTTTACAGGTAAATTGCCGTTACAGTTACATAAGTTGCTTAGTATACAATGGATTCCGGCTATATTATCAATAAATTTGATAGTGCTTGGCATTCTGTTTTTGTTGAGCTTGCTTTTTGGAAGAATATATTGTTCTACTATCTGTCCGTTAGGGGTTATGCAGGATGTTCTTACCTGGAAATCTCGTTTCTTCAGTAAAAAGAAGAAAAAGATCCGGTATGATTATTCTCCTCCAAAGAATATTCTAAGATATTCGATTCTGGTACTTACCGTGGTTGTTTTCATATTCGGGAGCTCTTTTCTGGTAATCCTTCTTGATCCCTACAGTACATTTGGCAGGATTGTTTCTCAATTATTCCGTCCATTAGCTATTTGGGGAAATAATTTCCTGGCATATATACTAAGCGGTATGGGTAATTATACCCTATATAAAGTTGAGCAGGTTAGTTTTGTGCCACTTGCATTCGGAATAGCCTTATTCTTCTTTTTACTTATAACCTGGATGTCGTGGTTCAAAGGTCGTTCTTATTGCAATACAATTTGTCCTGTAGGCACATCACTCGGACTACTTTCTAAAATATCTATTTTCCATATATCAATGGAAGAATCGAAATGTACACGGTGCGGTGCATGCGAAAAAAAATGTAAGTCACAATGCATTGACAGTGATGCCATGAAAGTAGATGATTCACGTTGTGTAAGTTGCTTTAACTGTCTATCTGCCTGTAAAAAAGGCGGTATTAGCTATGAATTCCGATACAAGAAGACTCACGTTCAACCAATTGAACATAAAATTAATAACAGCAGGCGCACTTTTCTATTAACATCCGGAGCAGCCATAGCCTCAGTTGCATTAGCCAACACGAATAAAATCATTGGGAAAAACGATACCATCCTTTCCAGAAAACCAATCATGCCTCCCGGGGCAAACAATTTAGAGCATTTCAGTGCGCATTGCACAGGTTGCCAATTGTGTGTTACGAAGTGTCCTATGCAGGTTTTAAAACCTGCAGTACTTCAATACGGCTTAAGCGGAATCACCCAGCCACATCTTTCTTTCTCGACACATGTATTTTGCACCTACGACTGCAATATTTGTACAAATGTTTGTCCGACAGGTGCACTACAACCACTCGTTATGGAAGAGAAGAAACTGACTCAGCTGGGTATAGCAAAGTTTCGTAAAAACAAATGTGTGGTATTTACAGACGAAAAAGACTGCGGTGCATGTTCTGAACATTGTCCTACCCAGGCAGTGCACATGATTGATTATAAAAATGGACTGACTATCCCTGAAATAACTGAGGATTTATGTATTGGTTGTGGCGCATGTGAATCAATTTGTCCGGTTCGACCATATCAGGCTATTTATGTAGAAGGATCAACAAATCAACGTAAAGCAAGAAAGCCTTCAGAAGCTAAAAAATTCAATAAGAAAATTGATGATTTTGGATTTTAAACAAGAGGCAATGACTAAAAAATCTATTAAACAGAAAATGCTTAATATATATTGAGAAGTTATTTTCAACTTATCTGACACATGAACATGTATACATAACTTTCATTCTGATAAATTTCAATTATAATTTCAGTGAATCACATTGGAAATATATTCAATACTCATTTCATATACATTTAATAACTCTAATTCACCCAAATTAGTTGAATTATCCTCTATCTTTGAAATTAAGGTTGACCATTGATTGCCGAAAAAAAACTATCTTTGCAATGCAAACTTTAAATGCATCGCATGCTTGAGATAATAATAAAAGGAGTGTTGATAGGATTATGTATTTCAGTACCCTTAGGTCCTATCGGTATGCTTACCATACAACGGACACTGAACAGAGGTCAGCGGCATGGAATTGCTACCGGATTAGGTGCAACTACATCCGACTTAATATACACGATCATTACCTTGTTCTTTTTAAGCTTTGTACTTGATTTCATCGAAGATCATCGCTTTATTATAGAACTGGTAGGGAGCTTAGTTGTAGCCTTTTTTGGTTGGTACATTTACAGGTCGAATCCGGCAACCCAGCCCAAGCCAAACGAAACAGCCAAACATAGTTTGTTCGGTGACTTTATGACTTCGTTTGGTTTGACATTATCAAATCCATTAGTTCTGTTTGTACTTATTGCTCTTTTTGCCAGGTTTCAGTTTATAGGAAATAAAACTACTTTGTTTGTATCCATTTGCGGTATATTATCCATTTTAGGTGGCGCATTATTATGGTGGAATTTATTAACTATTTTAGTGAGTAAATTCAAGAATAAGTTGAACATGAGAGAATTGAAATTAATCAATCAAATAACCGGCATCATCATTCTACTGATTGGAGGAGTCGGATTAATCTTAACACTTATAAAATAAAAGCCAACACATTCTGTTAATGAGTTGGCTTTTATTTTATAAGTAATATGACATAATTTTCTAAGGATTGGCATTCATCTCTTACGAGTTTTCTTTACCATCTTCAGCAGTCACATCTCCATTACAAGAAGTACCACCCATCAATTCTTCTTTAGTCATTTTTCCACTATTCCAGATCAGGCTTAATTCATTTTTTGTTTTTGCTACGATAAGTTGATCAATGTTGTCTTTCCCTGAAATATGAAAGTAGATATGAACACTTTCACCTTTGTCCCTTGTTTCAACAGCTGTTTCAAACTTTCCGGCTTCAAGAACCTGACTTAGCTCCTTTTCGAAAGATTTCATTATTTGAGAATCACTTGTGGCCTTCAATGTAAGAATTTTTGTTGATTTCATTTTTGATTTAGCACCTTTCTCACTTTTGGCCATACCGCCCATGGAAGATGCCATGTTCATCATTCCGTTTCCTACCGAGACATATTCGAAACGTTCATCTTCACTATACTTTTCAAATAAGCTCTGAAGCGTTTGTGCCTGACTTGCTGCTACCATAAATAGCACTGCAACTAAAAACATTGTTCTTTTCATTTTCTTAATTATTAATGGTGTGAGTTTTTTCGATTTCAAGTATTTTATCCTGAGTCTCTGAGATTTTATTCAAAAGCTGGAGATTTTGTTTTACGACTTCCATTCTATGCATTGGCTTCAAACCATCTTTGAGAATCATATTTATATCATTCATTTTCTTTTCAGCATATTGTTGTGCATATTCAGGACTATCAATTCTGCGACCGTGAATGACAGCATAATCATCATTCTGCTTAGGCCGTTGTATCCAAAGTGCTAATATTAGAGCTGCTGCTATTCCTGAATAGGAGAATGTTCTGATCCAAAGTTGCTTCACCCTGTTTTGACTAACCATCACTTTCTTTAAAGGTGCTTTTGCAGTCTCATTCTTTTCCTGATCAAATACCACGAACAAAGCTCTGTATATTTCATGTTCTATATTCACGTCTTGTGATGCAAAGTACTTTTTCAATTCGGCTTCTTCGACTAGTGTCGTTTCACCCCGAAAGTATTTTTCCAATAATTCATTCATCATTTCCATACTGTTTCCTCCACTCTTTTTTGTTCATTTAAAATTTGTTCCCTGATCTTTTGTCGCGCCCTGGATAAATTCACACTTACGGCATTTTCAGTTAAAGTAGTTATATAAGCTATTTCCGATATTTCCATTTCCTCCACATCTCGCATTCTGATGATTGTTCGTTGTAATTCAGGCAAATCGTCTATCAATCTTCGAATTAGTGATGCTAAATCTTTTCTTTCGACCTGCTGATGTGGATTAGGCTCTACATATTCCAATTCAACAGGTAATTCATCCTCGTCCTTATTCTGACGGATTGTATCCAGGCATAAATTCCTCATTGATCTCATTGTAAATGCCTGCATATTTTCAACATCATCCAGCACAGTTCTCTTCTCCCATAATTTTACAATCAAATCTTGTACAGCATCCTGTGCTGCATCTCCATTCCGCAGGATCGATTTGGCCAATCGAAATAATTTATCGGAATGTTTCAAAACCTGGTTATTAAATTGAGTTGATTCCATACACTTATAATGACGCAAGAAAGTTGAACATCTTACATCAGACATTCAACTTTTT
>Ga0302213_1000675_pt1 | contig 18384 bp, 12 predicted proteins | sample II_Fen_N1_2_FD_194583 | JGI IMG/M metagenome (GOLD analysis project Ga0302213, IMG submission 194583) | Peat permafrost microbial communities from Stordalen Mire near Abisko, Sweden - II_Fen_N1_1 | ecosystem: Environmental > Terrestrial > Soil > Wetlands > Permafrost | place: Sweden: Abisko... | reverse complement strand
TTATCAGTCATTCTGGTTTTACTTTGCCACACAGCGTTCCAGTTTCCATCTTCGTTGTCGCCATCGCTTTTCACGGCCTTTACATCCACTTGTACTCCTGCCGGCGTCACAAAAAAACCATAGGCTAGCTGCCCCTGATTGTAGGGGTCGATATACACCCCGAAATAGTCAGCCATGCCTGTGTTGTCCCGCTCGGTCATATAGTTGAAAATACTATCCGGAGCGCTGTCGTAGAGCATAGCACCCACGTAAATGGCCGATTGATCGTAAAAATAATAAGCTTCGGTGGGCTGCATGGCCGGCTTACCATTGCGCGGTTGCAGTTGAACAAAGTCTTTGGCCGGAGTAGCCAGTTTATATACAGGTTCGTCCAGTATTCCATCGATGGTTAGAGGGGTGCTGATATTGAGCGCTTGAACGGTTTTTTTTGTTTGTCCAAATAGCGACAATGAAAGTACGACCGCGATGAATAGTAGCTGTAAGCGTTTCATGATAAGACTAAGAAAATAGTTAAGAGTCTGATTTTTATTTATAAGATATATGTCCGGTTTTATTCTGCAAATATATGCAATTTTTTTCTTTCAAAAGCGAATATTTATAAACACTTATCATTTCGTGTGTAAATAACACTAAGTATCGCATTCGTTTTCTGATTTATGTTTAATTTGAAAGTAGTCAGAGCTATTGTTTTGAGTTTTATTTGAAAATATTTAACCTATGTAGTAATTACTCCAAAAAGTAGCCTGAAATTAGACCCCTATTTGCACAACAGAGGATAAAGTATTTTAAAAACCTGAAATTTGAGACAAACAGCTTGCAAATGATAAAGTAAGCATTTATATTTGCTAACAAAAATGTCGACTTAATAGCTTGTATACTAATACTTCATTCGACTTGTAAATAACCTTTACCGGTTAGCTAAATATTATTTGTTACACTTTAAAACGAAAGAAAAATGAGTCAAGAAAATTTAATTTCAACTGAGATCCCGGCTCAAACGATAGCCGATATTCTCAATCAGCTAACAGCAGTGAATAATTCACTAGCCAGTATTCTTATCTTTAATCTGACCGGACAAGATAGGTTAGAAATGTATAAACTGGGGGATAAGTCGCAAGCCTTTGTCGAAAAGTCGTTGGAGTATGCTTCCACCAACCCGACTTTAGTTCCTACTTATCTCGATTTACCGGAAGGAAAAAAGGATTTAAAACTATTTCAGGATTTGAGTACTATTCTTAAACAAGTATCAACATTGCAACGTGCCGTGGAAGACACCATGATGGTAGCCGGAAGTGAGGCTTACGATGCGGCATTGGTGTTTTATGCTTCGGTGAAAGGAGCCAGTCGTGTAAACGTACCGGGTTCCGAAGCTGTTTTCGAAGATTTGCAAAAGCGATATATCGCTAAATCTAAGAGAAAAGGTCAACAACAATAACCCACAAGGGTTATTTACAGGTAACAGTAAACGTCACTCCCGAAAGGAAGTGGCGTTTCTCGTTCTATTCCAGCCAAAGATAGCATTTTGAATGTCAAAGACTCGGCGTCGAATGTTTTTCTCTCAATGCCGAATCTTTTACATTCAACGTTGAATGTTTTTCTCTTGATGCCGAAACAAAAACATTCGGCGTCGAGTCTTTTTCTTTCAAATTCGAAACAAAAACATTCGAATTTGAGTCTTTTTGTTTCAATGGCGAATGTAAAAGATTTGGCGGTGAGTCTTGGAGATTGGATGTTACATGCTATTTAATCCAACGAGTAGAAACTCGTATCCCTTTCTTCTCAATATCAAACTTAGAAATATAATTCCTTTTATCAAGTATTTGAACTAATTTCATGTTGACTTCATTATTATCTAGTAATGGTCTTTTTCCATTTTTTGATATTTTTGAATAAGGCTCAGACAGATAACTAAGAAACTCAGTAATTTCAAGATTCTCTAGCATATCACATTTAGCAATGAAAATTCTTAGTCTATCTAAAATTGATAGGTCATCCAATGCCAGTATGTGGATCAATTTTGTCTTATTAATTGTGAATCTGTTATTTTGAAGAATCAACTTTGCGATAGAAAGATAAGTTTGATTTCCAGTTATAATAGAATCTTCAACTGAATTTATTATAACATTTTTATCATCGTTTGAAAATGCTGTTGAATTCAAAAGATTTAAAATGTCTGTTTGATCTAGGCTATATTCTTTAATCTTTGCTATAAAATCTGAATGCCGAACTTCTAACAACTTTATATGAAGATTTTCAAAGTTATTTTTCAATAAATCATAGTTTATAACACTTAATCCTAATGTCTTTTCAGAGATTAAAAGAGATACCTTTTCTTTTGATAGTGATTCAAAGTCTAGTCCGCTATTATAATAGTATGGGACAGATTTTAATATCAATGAATATGAGTTAATATTAATCTTATCATTCAAGATAATTGATTTTAGAAAATCTTTTACAATTTCAACGCTTGGCAGTTCTTTACCTATCTTATTTCTTGAAATCTCTTGAGCAATTTCTAAATTATTGATATAGAAAATAGCAGAATCTGACAAGCAATTCACATTGTTTTCATAATAAGAAATCAAATTTTTCCAGATAGGTTTTACTTTTAATCCTTCTAGAAGTAAATCTTCTAATACTAAAGTATCAGTATCGTTTATATCGTTAATTGTCGTATTTACCTTTGTAATGATTTTAGTTTTTGTTTCTACTGATAAATTTTCGGAATTTAAAAGTTTTAACAATGATTCTTCATCCTCTTCAGTATTGGTTTCAATTTTCAAATAGATTTCTTTTACATATTCCTCTAGATTAAGAAGAACATAATTTATAAGAAAATCACATTTAGAGTTTATAATTGAATAATAATTTTTTGTATCAAAATCTGCTTGATTAAATTCTCCTTTCGATTTCATTATAAGAGTAATCATTTGATTGTTGATCTTATAATAATCTCCTTCGCAGATAAAATCAAGCATTTCTGTCGTTGTTTCATTTAAATCTATATTATTAAATTTAATGCTTAGTAGTTTGATTATCGATTTTAGTTTTTCTTTATCTCCAATTAACCCTGAGAAATCAGCTCTATTTGATATATATTGTTTTAGATTTGAATCCAAAGCAATCGTTCCAATGTCGAAACTATCCGCAAATTCAATTAATAGCTTAAAGTAATTGTTTTTCTTGTCATTCGAGAATGTTGATTTTTTGTCAATATAGTTCCAGTAACTACTCCAACATTTGCATAATGATTTTATGAAAGAATCTATATTTGTACCGTTCTCTACGAAACCATTAATAAATCGAATTGAATTCTCACTTTCGTTAGACAATAAATCAAAAATTTGATTTTGTTTTTCATAGAATTTATCATTCTTGAGAATAAAATCTAATAAACTATAGTTAAGAACATAATTCTTATCAAAATCTAAATAAGATATTTTCTCAATCAATCTTTCAATTTTATTAAGCTTATAATCAAACTCCATAGGAATTTGATTTTTTACATTTATCATAAACATATGATCTTCTTTCGAAAGACTTCCTTCATGAAAAATCGAGATATAATCTAAATAATCTTCATCTATATATCCATTCCTTAAAAGGATATTTGTTAGCTGTTTTTGTTTATCTTCTTTAGCTTCAATTGAAATTAATTTATCAGCAAGTATATCTTTTAATTTGGATTTTCTTATATTATTTATTTGATTTTCTAGTTCTTCTAAGTCCTTCTTTGATTGCTCTACTTTATTGTCATTCCATTCGGCTATTAACAACTTGCGTTCAAGGTATGAATATTTACTATCTACTTTGGATTCAATCTCATCAAACTTTAAAGCAACTGTTGAATTTGTTTTATAATAATATGGTTGTGAATGAACACGAAAATAATTATACTCAATATTGTTATTTACAAAATAGTCAAACAACTCATCTGAAACTACCTCTCCGAAATTATAATCAATATTATTTATTTTAAAAGAAGTGATTGATTTTAGATTTTCAATATACTTTGATATATAGATCGCTCTTAATTCTTTTATGTCATTTATTTTAATAGACTCTAATTCCTTTATATTATCTTTAATTACTGTGATATTGGTTTTGATTTCCTTTATTTTGTTAGTAATATATTCGTGTTTTTTACAAATCGTATTGTACAAATTTCCTTTATTATTTGCTAATTCAACAAAATCGTTTGGATAGATATTTTTATAAATGATTATAGATAGTAATTTGTCTTGTATTAATTTATCACTTAGCTTGATATGATACAAATGAAACTCATTTATTATATTGTGGAGTAACCTCATATCATCAATAAATAATGATATATCCTCAATTAAATCATCCGATATTTTATATTTATTGTTTTTGATTTTTCGGAGTAGAATTTCGTTTGAGTTTGATGAATTTATCATCGGAATCACGGGAATAATAAAGTCAAAGAATTTTGTTCTATCTTTATCTTTGAACATGTCGTCTCTGACTGCGTAAATAAATACGACATTTTTATCTTTTATTTTTTTTGAACTATTAATCAATAGGTTGATCTCGCGCAGTTTCGTAAATATCTCTGTTTGTTGAAATCTATCTAAATCTTCAATAACGACAACATTGTAAGGAGTTACTTCAAAGAAATAAAGTATTTCATCCAAATGGTGATTAAGAATTGATTTGTTTATTTTGTCATTTATTTCAATTTCAGCATTTTTTATATTGAACTTAGTAATCTTTAATCCGGTCAAAAGTCTTATTGATTTATATATAATTACAACCGCACTAGAAATACAAATCAATGTTGAAAGAATTGAAATAATAAGATTGATAGTATTGTTGTTTATCTTGCAAATGGTTTGTAGTCTAAACAAGTTATCAGTATCAAAAATATGAATAAATGATAGAGCAGATAGAATTATGCCTACAGTCCAAAACAATATCATATTGTCGTTGTAACTTTTAATCTTTTTAAATCGAGAGTCTGGAATCTTGCTATCTTCTTCGTGATAAAATATCTGTTGCAGAATACTTAATTCAATCAATCTTATTAAATCCTCACCATTAGTTTTACTCTTTTTCTTAACGCCAGGTAATGGATCTTTATCCTCCTCTAATTCATCTTTAAAGGTTGCTAATGAAATATTTAAAAAATGTAAGTCTTTGTTTGAGTTGTTTTTTTGAAAAGTATTTAGAATACTACTTTTACCCGAACCATATGGTCCTGTAATCGCGATGTTCTTGATGTTTTTTTCTTTCCTATTATTTAGAGCCCAGTTTAAAGCTTCTTCATATTGAGGTATCTTAGCTTCACATATAGGAGATAGAGAATGGTATGGAAGTTCTATGTGCTCTTCTTTTGATTCTTCTTTTGATTTTGAAGAAACTCTTTGAAGCAACACTTTTATTAGCATAATTAAATTAAGTAGATTTTTTTTCATTCTTCTTTTTATTTATTTAGTTCCAAAGGTACGTACTTAAATTAACTTGCCCAATAAATCCTTCAACTATTTATTGACAATCAGTAAAATAGTCAATTGCACAGAATGCACTCTATCTCTAACTTACAAGTCATTTTCTCTCTTCTCCCCCAAAAAACCTATGAATGATGTAAGTTTTACAAAGAAATGTGTAACTAAGTAGGTAGTTCTATGCCGTATTTTTGTAATCATAGAACGTAAACGTTTCAGTATAGAATAATCAACAAATAATAAATGATGAACGGGTATGATGACAGTGCGGTGATGGGATTCGGATACTGGTTGGGCTGGCTGGTGGGTCTTATCTTCCTGGCAATAATTATTGTATTAATCATAAGAATTATAACTCAAAAGTATAAACTAAAGAAATCGGATAAAAAAGGAAGTTCTCTGGCTGACAATTCTGAGCGAAAGGACTAAAAACAATAATAGACCGACTTTGTAAAGTCAGCCTATTAATTGTTCAGACATAAGAAAAGGATTTATTTTTTCGAATCGATGGCTCTTTGCAGTGCGCTGCCCAATATAACGCTTGGCAATACAGATGCGGTAACGTTCGAATCGTGATAATTGGTACTCCAACCGGTCACAGTTCCACAGTTGTTGGCATTCCACATATCGTTCAATACACCGTCTTTATTGGTAAAGTTAACTGCGTTGTTCGAAATTGTGATATTATATGTAGAAATATCGTATTGCTTGTAAGCCGAAAGTCCAATATTACTGAATGCTAGTTTAGCAGAGTATATCTTGTTGTTGCTTATGTTGATGTCGTGTCCGCTTGATACGGTTAAACCGTATTGTCCCGGATTGACAAGGATATTGTCTTGAACCAGCACGTATGAGCCACCTAAATCACCCGACATAATGCCGCCGCCTGAACCGGAAGGACCGCCACCACGTATTTTGTTACCAACAACTTGTATAGGGCTGCCTGCCGCACCGTTCGATCTGCAAAGACTGATCGCATCTTCAGGATAGCTTTGACCTAAAATATTTTCGCCTACGTTGTAGCTAATACTGGAACCTGCACCGTTAATATCGCCAAATTGTACTAATTGTCCGCGTGGCATTGGTCCCTGAACATTTTTAATATCGTTGTAAAGTACTTTAATAGCACTACCAATATCGGCTACTACACCACTTTCAACATATTCCATCGAGCAATCTCTAACGGTAATGTTGGTACAGTTTGATAGAAATACGCCTTCGCCTTTCGAAGGTCCTAATTTACAATACTGGATGGTAATGTTTGAGCAGTTAGAAAGTTTGATACAATGTCCACTCGGATTTGTGATTTCCAGATAGCTGATGGTCATATTGCTTTTACCATCCAAAGCAATCGGAGCTGAAACAGTATAAGGCGATCCGCTTGTAACCGTTGTTGTAGCTGCGGCTGCTGCCTGTGTGATGGTTATTTTCTGAGCTGTGGCGTACGTTGCCGAAACTGTTACTACTGCCGAGCGTGTTACGCTGAGTGGATTAACAGCTGCAGTTAAGGTAATTGTGGCATTGTTCGAACCGGAAGGGTTGCTTACGGTTAACCATGTTTGATCGCTGCTTGCAGTCCAGTTCGTATTGGAACTAATGTTAAAGTTGGCTTTGCTTGCTGCTGTTTCTGCAATATTTAATGTGCTTGTTGAAACTGTTAATGATGTTGCGCGTCTTCTTGCTAATTGTAACGCGGTGGAGTCTTCTGAGACACCCATTGCCGGATCAGTAATTGTTGAATCCTTGCATGAGAAGCTCATGATGGATACGATAATGATTGTTGTTAATAAAAGAATTCTGTTCATACTTTTTTTGTTTTGAAAGATAGTGAGGCAAATTCCAAAATATGGAAAAATGCATTGTTGTTTTGTCTGAGTCAAAGTAACGGACAAAATCGTATCGAATTGTGGAGTGTTTTTGTGTAGTAAATAGTTGTTGCTTGTGTAGTAATAAATACTACATATCTATTCTCGTGTTTCGATATAGAATACATATGGATATTATGGATAGGATGTTGTGTTTTTACATTATATAAATATATAAGTGTTTTATTTTTAGGATTTTGTTTTGTGACTCTGATTTTTAATCAGGGCGTCTGACACTGAATAAATGAAATTATTCGTTTAGTGTAGTTGTGTGTGATGTAGTAATATTTACTACATTTGGACTTGTGATGTGACTGTAATGATGAGCTTTACAATATTGAATTGATTACATATTTACTTAATCAGCTCCATATTTAAATATTATTCACACAGAAATAGATACTTTTTAATATTTTTTAGCTAAACTGAGAAAACTTTTTTTGTGTAACTATTTAGGATTTGGATAAACTATGACAAATGAATTCTAAAATTAAACATTATGTCATAATTTTGTCAACATAAAAATTACTTAAAATGCAATATTTTAGATAATTAGCAATTTTAATGCGAGAATATTATTTTCTAAGCAGTGTTTTTTTTGTGCCCGGAAATCATTATTTTCTTCTGACTATAATAGATATAGAATGGTGTTTGAAATCTGAATATTTACTAAAATATCAGAAGGGTTATGATGTGTATCTGCTGTTTTTTTTAGGTGATTTTTGTCTGAAGCGAGGAGTGGGATGGATGGAATATGCTTGCTTCTATACCTTAAAACGACAGTTATTTGCAGATATAGAATCAGAAATAAAAACGCCCAACTTCAGGATGATCCTAAAGTTGGGCGCACTACTATATAAAGTTCGTTATTATCTGGAAACTGTTTTATTCTTAAAGGTAGACACATCAACCACATCCTGATTATCATTATCGAAGGTAATCGCTACGCTGTCGCCAATAGCTGTTACCGGAAAATCGTTAGATATTTGTGATGAGCCGATAAACACTTTAGGTAAATTGCGCAGTGTAAAATAGTAATATGTATTACCGTTTTTTACGTCGCCATTGATGCGGGTAACCACCGATTGAATGATTTTTTTCTCGGTTTTGCTTTTGGCATTGATCTTATTTCCCGACATATTAAAGGCGTTTTTGTAAGCCATTAATGCTTCGCGTAAGGTATTACCTACACCTACAATAGTATAATCTTCTATGGCTACCATAGCGTACATCTTTACCAGTCCACCATTGTCTTTCAATGTGATAACATAAGTTGGGATATTGTTAATATTGTAGGGAATTGGTAACGAAGCCGTAAAACCTTTTTCCTGCACTTTACCGGTAGCCGATTTTTGTGCTGCAAATTCGGTAGCGCCACTTTGCTTGTACCAAATGGCTTTTTTAGTACGCGTGTTTACTAACACAAATCCAACGGTCGACTCGTCGGCACCCACCGAAGTAAGTCCTGTGTACCAATACGCCTCATTATCGTCGCCGTATACCAACGAAACCTGTTCGGTGATCTGTAGCTTGTTTTCGTTCGAGAAGTTCCAGTAACCTTTTACATACTCGCCCCAGTCGTTAAGCTGTTTCTCTACAAAACTGGCCGGTTGCACACGATCCACCCATTTAGGCACACTGTTCAGGGAGTATTCTTTGATATCGCCTGTCTCGGCATTTACAATTATAACACCCTGGGCTTCTTCGCCGCCAAAACCAATGGTCTTTTTGTATTTTGTAACCACCCAAAATGGAATTCCTGCATCGTCAATTTCGAACGAATAATCGGTCAATCCTACATTCCAATAGCCATGGAAGTATAGATATCGTTCCAGGTTATCGAAGAAATAAGCTTCCGATTGGTATTTTACGTGTATTTTTTTGCCACCTACTTCTTGTACCAGTTTTACATCACGCTCATTGCAGGCATTTACCATTACGTAACCGGGAGTTCCTTCAATGTTTTTTTGCCATTTAAAGAACCCGGAGTGTAGGAGTGGAGCCACCCAATAAAGGTCGTTGCCCACTTTCTGTATATTGAAAGTACCTAACGTTACCTGACTTCCCAAAGCGGATTGTGAACCAAGCACTTTGTCGCCCAATAGTTCGGCCAATGATTGATCTACCACACGAATTTTTTCGATGGAGATAGGCAACATATGGTTCGAAAGTTCTTTGCCTGTTTCAATTTTGCCAATCAGGCTGCGGTATTTTTCTGTTCTGAAAACAGCCCAGGTGGTAACCGCAGGCACAACAGTAATATATAAAAACAAGATACCCAAAAGTATTGCCGGAATTTTAGCCGATTTGAGCTTCGGTAATTGTTGCTGACCGTTTACCTGATTACCCAGTGTTTGGATGCTTGCTAGGTTGTCGAGCACTATCCATACCACTATCAGGAACATGATAAGTATTGGGAAACTCAAAAAACGAAAATTCAGCACCGGCATGTACATATAAACAATTACAACTGCTGCCAAAAGTAATACCAAGATATTTCTAATTTTACTCATAAGGGGATGTTTAAAAATGTTTATAATTCAATTTGTGTTTCTTAAGTAATCGCTTGTTTTTCTATTGGTCTAATAATAACCAATAAACCATTTCTCAATTAACTAATTCTAAAATTCCGAAGTGAAATGGAATCGTATTTTCTTGAAATCGTTTTGGGCCATTTGTAACACATAGCCTGAGTCGGCAAGAAACACGTCGCGTCCCTCTTTGTCTTTCGCCATATATTGTGCTTTTCGTTTCTTGAAATTTTCCAGTTCTTCGGCATCGTCGCTCTCTATCCAACAAGCTTTGTACAATGAGATAGGATCCCAACGACATTGTGCGTTGTATTCGTGCAGCAGGCGATATTGAATTACTTCAAACTGAAGTTGACCTACCGTTCCGATAATCTTACGACCATTGTACTGATTGGTAAATAATTGAGCTACACCTTCGTCCATTAGCTGATTCACACCTTTTTCCAATTGCTTTGTTTTCATTGGATCGGCATTTTCAATGTATTTAAACATCTCTGGCGAGAAGCTAGGAATACCCTTGAAATGTAGCATTTCGCCACCGGTCAGTGTGTCGCCGATTTTGAAGTTCCCAGTATCGGGTAGACCTACAATATCGCCGGCATAAGCTTCGTCGACCGTTTCTTTTTTCTGCGCCATAAATGCCGTAGGGCTTGAGAAACGCATCATTTTGCCATGACGAACATGCTTGTAGTTGACGTTACGCTCAAATTTGCCGGAGCATATTTTCACAAAAGCAATACAGCTGCGGTGATTTGGATCCATGTTGGCATGAATCTTAAAGATAAAGCCGGAAAAGGCCTCTTCGTATGGATCAATTTCACGTTCTTGTGTATGTATTGGTCGGGGAGAAGGAGCGATTTCCACAAAGCAGTCGAGCAATTCTCTCACACCGAAGTTGTTTAGTGCGCTACCAAAGAAAACAGGTGCCAATTGACCGGCCAGGTATTTTTCGATATCAAACTCAGAATAAACACCGTTGATCAACTCCATGTCCTCACGAAGTTTTTCGGCATCGTGTTTGCCCACATAGTTTTCCAATTCGGGACTATTGATGTCCGAAAATGCTACCGATTCGCTAATAGATTGTTTGCTGGGTGTGAAAAGATCTAGACTTTGTTTGTGGATATTGTATACGCCTTTGAACGAAAATCCCTGGTTGATAGGCCAGCTAAGCGGGCGTACATTGATACCAAGTTCTGCTTCCAATTCGTCCAGCAAATCGAAAGCATCTTTCCCTTCGCGGTCCATTTTGTTTACGAAAATCATTACCGGCGTGTTGCGCATGCGACATACTTCCATCAGTTTTCGGGTTTGGGCTTCCACACCTTTGGCAGTATCCACCACGATGATTACACTGTCGACAGCTGTAAGCGTGCGGTACGTATCTTCGGCAAAGTCCTGGTGACCCGGAGTATCCAGAATGTTGATTTTATAATCGCGGTATTCGAAACCCATTACCGATGTTGCCACCGAAATACCACGTTGTTTTTCAATTTCCATCCAGTCGGAGGTAGCCGTTTTTTTTATTTTGTTCGATTTTACGGCACCGGCCACATGAATTGCACCACCAAAAAGTAAAAGCTTTTCGGTAAGGGTTGTTTTCCCCGCATCGGGGTGACTGATAATGGCAAATGTACGGCGACGTTTAATTTCGGAATGTAAGCTCATTTGTTGTAGGTAGTGAGTAATCTGTAGTTATTATTTTGAGGTGCAAAGGTACATTTTTTGAGCCAAATAGCCAATAGATGAACTAAGCTTGTGAAAATGCACCGGACAACTGCTTTAGAAACAATAAAAGCCGACTGCACAGCCGACTTTTATTGGAAGAAATAATGGGTAAAGTATTATTTCAGAGTTTGTAGCCGAATGAAACCACAATGTTGTTTACTGATGTTTTTACAGTTCCGGCAGTGTTCTTGTTCGACAAATCATTGTCGTTATAAGGGTAAAACGTTTCGCTCAGATTTTTATTGGTGAATGCTATATCGACCGACCATTTATTGGTGTGGTAACCGGCACCAACCGATTCGTACATATTTCCACTGCCAATAAAGTATTGCGTGTCTATTCTCTTTGTGTTTTGTCTCAAAAATTCATTTGCATTTTGGTCCGTCGATCTGGTGGTATAGGCAAGTCCGGCACGCACTGTAACGTTCTCGTTGATATTGTATTCTCCTCCGATTTTGAAACGTAGAATATTTTTTAAATTATCTTTTATCGCCTGATTTTCGCTCATATAATAAAGTGCATCTCCCGACTGGCTTTTAAGACGTGCACGCGAATTGAGTGCGTAATCAACTCCACCACTAACAAGCCCTTTTTCGCCATACATATAAGCTGCACTAATACCGAATTGTACCATTTTTTGTAATTTGTACTCAACAATGGCTAAAGGGGTACTGAATGTACTTGGGGTTCCTCTGTCGATATTTATTTGGCCGTTTGAATTATCTTTCAACGCGTAAACAGTAGGTGATTGGACTGATATACCTACATTGAAATTTTCGTTTGGACAAACTATTGCACCTAATTTGAAGTTGATTCCGGTTCCTTTGGTGCTGATGCTATCTTTTAAATCCATCGTGCCGCCAAGTTCCATTTTCTCAGAATATTTACCAACACAAGAGTAATTTAGTGTCTGGATGTTGGCAGTCAGACCTAAATGAATAAAATTTTTGTAACTTCCGGCCCATCCTAACGAGAACTCATTCAATGACCCTTTCTCCGAAGCGTAGTAAGAGGGTGTTATTTTTTCGGCGTTACCGAGCGATGATACCCACGTGCTAGAGTTGGCATCGGCAATTTCTGTAATAAGCCCTGCTTTGTTTGCCAGTGCCGATATCCATGGTGCGTTATCGTTTTGATAAACACTACTGCTTCCAAGATCCGTCCCTTTTATATTGCCGGTGTTGTAGGCAATATAGTCGCTGATAGATGTTTGAGTGGCATTGTCGTTACTGCCAATAAACAACTTGCGATTGAAATTAGCAAGTTTGTTGTAGCTTAGCGCAAAACTTTGCGTAAATAAACTTTCCCGTTTTCTCTTTTTGTCTTTTTTATCCTTGCTTTGCTTTTTTAGCGATGACGGTACCAAAACGAATGAGAAACCGTTAAGTCCGATATTAGATTGCGAGAAAAAGCCGGTGCCACTGTACCAGTTGGCTTTGGATTTTTGTAGTTGCATATTCCCGGTAGCCATAAACTCGGAATTCTTGTAAAGACCAATCCCTGCCGGATTATCTTTAATGGCGGTAGCGTCGCCTCCGACCGCACTTAGTGAGCCAGCCATGCCCATGTACCTTGCAGTCCCGTTAATATCTGTTTGTAGAAATTTCGATGCGTCAAATTCAGTTTGAGCTACCATCGAAGTGCTATAAATAATTACAGCTAAAATGGTTATATACTTTCTCATATTTGGTGTTTAAAATTGCATAGAATGCAAAATTAAACAAAAAACTTTGTTTAACCAAATGATCCTCTTCTTGGCTCAAAAAAAAGCCTCCGTTGTGAAACGGAGGCTTTAGTTTTAAAACTTAAATCCTAGTGTGACCAGTATGTTGTTGGTTTTTGTCGTCAACGTTGCAGGTGTTACAGCCAGATTACTTGATAATAAATTTGAGTTATACGGCATGAATGTTTGATCCAGATTTTTATGAACATAAGCACAATCGATAAACCAGCCGGCTTCTCTATATCCAAAGCCTGCAGTCAGGTAATTTGTGCCATTGTGTAAAAAGTATTCTGTATCAGTACGTGTAGTATTCAGAACCATTATCTTTCCACCATCTGCTTTCGTTGCACTGCTTGAATTAGCAAATCCGGCACGAAGCGAAAAGTTATCTGTAACTTTATATTCTCCACCAATTTTTATAGTGTGAACGTTATTTAAAGTGCTTGGTATTCTCGCATTGTCTTCGGTGTAGAGTTGAGTATTTCCTTTTTCATCCATAAACTTCGTTCCGGTATAATTACTATAGTCGTATTCTACGCTGATAATACCTTTTTTGTCAATTACAGCGGCAGCACTTGCATTTATTTGCATAGGTCCCTGTATTTTAAAATTATTGTAACCATCAGTTGGGGTAGATACCGAGCCTCTGTTTTGAGTGTCGAAATTCAATGTTGACTGGTAATTATCTTCCAACGAATACATTGTTGGGGTATGTATAGCCAATCCGAAACGTAAATAATCTGTTGGGCGGACAATTGCCCCAATCTTTAAATTGACTCCCGAGCCGGTTGTAGATACTGTGTTATTTAAACTCATGCCTCCTAAACCACTAAATTCTTCACCATATTGAGTAAACATTGAATAATCAACACGTAATAAATTCAGCGTTGTTCCAAGGTAGAATACGTTGCTGAAATTTCCTGCCCAACCTAATGAGTATTCGTCTACAAATCCCTGTTCGCTCAACGTAAAGGATGGTTTTACGGTTTCTCCGGGTGCTAATAAAGACTCCCAAGAGTTTGCAGCACTTCCCGGATTGATCAAGTATCCTTCGTATGCCAAAACTGAAATCCATGGAACATTTGTATTGTCGTATGCACTTCCGCTTTGCATGTTAGTTCCGGATAAATCGGCTACGCTAAGACCATTTGAAAAATAGGATAAATAATCGGTCATAGATGAAGCAGATGATCCGCTCTTAATCGTTGCGGTACGATTAAAGCTTTTCAATCTATTGAATGAAAATGACCAGTTAGAACTTAATAAACCACTTGCACCGGATTCATTTCTCCATGTTGGAGACGCAATTACAAGTGAAAAGTTATTGAACCCAATTTTAAACGGATCTGAAGCATATCCAAATGAATTTTTTGTTGTACCACCTTCGGTATACTTCCAATTCGAATTGGTATTTTGCATAGTCATATTCATGGTTCCCGCTAATTCCGATTTCCGATAGATACCCAGCCCGGCAGGATTATCTTTGATAGCAGATGGGTCACCACCCAATGCTCCAAAAGCACCTGCCATACCCATGTATCTGGCTGTTCCTGTGATGTCATTTTGCGTATATTTCAACGCATCGTATTCTGTTTGAGCTATTATGTTTGAACAGCTTAGGACTACTGCCACTGCTACTATTATCTTTTTCATATGTTGAATTTTATTTAATTTCAATACGTAAACAATTTATCTCTTGTCGCTTTATTCATTCAATCTGTTATCTTCTGCTGCCACTTGATGAACCGCCGCTTGAGCTGCCACCTGATGAACTGCCACCTGAACTACTACTTCCTGAGCTACGAGAGCCACCGCTACTGTAACTGCTGCTGCTACTGCTACTTGGGGTAGAGTAAGAGCTTGGAGCTGATGAGCGCGAACCTCCTGAATAACTCGAAGAAGTGCTGTAGGAGCTGCTGCGTGATGGTGATCCCGTTGAATAACTGCTCCGTGTAGCTGTTCCAGTAGAATAGCTGCTGCGCGAAGGTGATTGATTTGAATAGCTTGAACGGGTTGAGCTATTTGTTGTATTGTAATTCGATTGATTTGAATTTTGTAAAGTACGTGGCTGAGTATTGATATACGATCCGGTGCCATAACTTGAACCGGTGGCTCTTGATGTATAGTTACTATTGTTGATAACACTTCTTGAACCGGTGCTGCTTCTCACTGCTCCGATACCATTTCCACGGCTGTAGCTCGATCTTGTTCCGTTATAATCTGTGGTAGCGCTACGTGATCCGTTGCTTGTGGAGCGAACACCTTGAGCCGATGTACCTGTTGTTGACTGAGCACGTGAACCTGTTCCACTGATAGTTGTGTATGGATTACCGGATGCTCCGTTGTAACCGCCACTCATCACTCTCGATGATGAACCTCCATTGTCTAAGCGGTTTGAACCTACAGCTGAATTTGCACGTCTGTTAGCTTCGTTGTGAGCAGAGTTTCGTTGAGTGTATCCGTAACCACCTCCGTAGTAACCACCATACCCGTATCCGTAATAAGGGTAGTCCCAGTATCCACCGTAACCGCCATATCCATAATATCCGCCATAACCGTATCCCATGCCAAAGCCAAATCCACCATATCCGTATCCACCCCAACCGTAATAGTTGTTGAAACTCCATGGATAATTGTTCCAACCGTAATATCCACCATATCCGCCGTAACCACCCCAGCCCCAACTGCTATATGGGCTGTAATTGTAGTTCCACCAGTATGGATTTGTCCATGTAGGTGTTACATAAGCATATGTGCCATCAACGTATACGTTCCAGTCGCTATTGTTCAGGAAGTAAATGTCGTTGTAATTGGGATCTCCAATATGAATTGTATATCTTGGGTTATGAAAACGGCGAATGCGTTCCGCGTATTCCAGGTCGGATTCAGTTCCGTTGAAACCGTTAAGGTATTCACCTTGTTGCTCGTAATTTTCAGTGCTGTCATTAGCTTGCGCTAAAACATAAGTAGTATCGGGTGTTATGGGTTGATTGCTTTCGCGGTCGATATAAATAATTTCCTTTGCACCGTTTTTGTAATTGGGTGCTTCGTTATTTTTACGGGCTTTCTGAACAATTTTCGCATCACTCGGTTTGAAGTATATGTCGTCGGTAACGGAAGATGGACTTTGACCCATCCCGACCAGCGGAACAAGTAAAGTCAGAGCGATAATAAATGTGGTTCGTTTCATGATAAAACCTCCTGTTTTTTTTAGTGCTTATTTGGTGTTTATACATTAATATTCAACAATAATCGTGCCATTATTAAGTCTTTTTCAGCTAATTATACATCAAAATTCGAATATAATTTTCAATATGAAAATGTCTCAGAAAAAATGTACCTTTGTAGTTGAATTAATATCATAATAAAATCTAGTAACGCCTCTAAAACTTTATTGTTTACATAATCTGTGAATAAGAATTTTTATTCATCATATAAATAAATCAGAAATTATTAATTATTAAATATCAATTGCTTACATGGACTACATTGAAGTAAATTTTATTATCGAACCTTTTGAAGAATACATTTCGGATGTATTGGCTTCCGAGTTGGGTGAAATCGGGTTCGACAGTTTCGTTCCAAGTGAAGTGGGTATGGATGCTTACATTCTTCAATCAAAATTTGATGAATCGGAATTGAAAAACCTATTGTCAGATTTTCCATTCGAAGCATCTATCGACTACAAAATTACACAAATCAAATCGAAGAACTGGAACGAAGAATGGGAGAAGCATTACTTTGAACCTATTGTAATCGGTAATGATTGTGTGATTCACAGCTCGTTTCATAAGGATGTGCCAAAGGCAAAATACGACATTGTGATTGACCCCAAAATGGCTTTTGGTACCGGACATCACGAAACGACTAGTTTGGTTATCGGACAATTGTTGCTTATGGATTTGGAAGGTAAAACCTTGCTCGATATGGGTTGTGGCACAGCTGTTTTGGCTATTTTGGCAGCCATGCGGGGGGCTAAAGATATTGTGGCTATTGATATCGATACCTGGTGTACCGAAAATTCGATAGAAAATATCTCTATCAACAATATTTCTGGTATTGATGTACGACTTGGGGGTGCTGAGCTGCTTGCCGGATTGCATTTTGATATTGTACTGGCCAACATTAACCGCAATATCTTACTGGCGGATATGGAACAATATGTTGCTTGTTTGTCGAGCGGTGGTGAGTTATATATGAGTGGTTTTTACAAAGAGGATATACCGTTGATTGAAGCGGAAGCTAACCGACTTGGGCTGCAACTGGTTGATTTTAAAGAGAAAAATAACTGGGTGGTGGTGAAAACGGTGAAGGATTGAAAAAGAATAAAGACGAAAGAATAAAGACAAAAGACGGCAGACAACTGTCAACAGAATTTAGATAAAAAGAAACGCTGCAAAATTTGATTTGCAGCGTTTCTTTTTATCCTTCTAGTCAACCAATAAACTACTCAACTTTCTTGATTAGTGCCATTCCAATCTGGATGGCTTTTTCATTCATTGGGAGTAAGTGATGGTGTCTATCGGGAAGTGATTTTTTGAGCCCTTTTAAAACGTTTGCAACCTGCACAATGGGGCGCACTTTCAACAATCCACCCAAAATAATCATATTCATTGTTTTGGATTCGTTGTTGGCCATTGCATATTCTGTAGCATCAATACGGTAAATATTAATGTCGGTGCGTGTAGGAAATTTTTTAAACCCGTTGCCGTCGAAAATCAAAGTTCCGCCGGGTTTTACTTTGCTTTCGAACTTTTCCAATGAGGGCTGGTTCAGAACTATGGCTGTATCGTACGTGCTCAGAACCGGTGAGCTAATGCGTTCGTCGCTAAGAATCACGGTCACATTGGCAGTTCCTCCGCGTTGTTCAGGTCCATACGATGGTATCCAGCTCACTTCCTGTCTTTGCATTAAACCTGAGTAAGCCAGGATTTTTCCCATAGACAGAACTCCCTGTCCACCAAATCCGGCAATTATTATTTCTTCTTTCATGTGTTCATTCTATAAATCGTAAATAATAAAATCGTAAATCATTAAATGTCCTTCAAGTCGCCAAGCGGATAAGCAGG
>Ga0302213_1000674_pt1 | contig 18385 bp, 7 predicted proteins | sample II_Fen_N1_2_FD_194583 | JGI IMG/M metagenome (GOLD analysis project Ga0302213, IMG submission 194583) | Peat permafrost microbial communities from Stordalen Mire near Abisko, Sweden - II_Fen_N1_1 | ecosystem: Environmental > Terrestrial > Soil > Wetlands > Permafrost | place: Sweden: Abisko... | reverse complement strand
GATTCACATCATAACTTTGGATTTCTTTTTTCAGATTTTTATGAGCTTGCTCACTACTTATAAAGGAAATACCGTAACGGAGATGAATTGTAGCATTCTCCTTTCCATAATTTAAAACAATCGTTTTGTTTGTGCCTTCAACTTTTTTAATTTCATAGGACACTTTTTCATTATTCAACTCGCCAACTGATACAGGTTTTTGTTCGGTTTCCAGATAAAGGAAAATTTTAGTAGTTCCTCCGTCGATGTATTGAAATCCACTGATTCCATCTTCTTCATATTTTAAACTTCCATTGGCAACATGGATGACAATAAAATTTTTATCTTGTTTTTCAAAAGTAAACTCATACAATCCTGAATGATTTGATGGCGCATAGTCAACTCCTATTTGAGCTTCATCCAGATAAACAGAATACCTGTAAGGGAGTATCTTTTCCAAATCATATGAGTAAGAGCTTACAGGAACTAACGAAGATTCTGATCCCTGTTCAGCACTTATATTAAAGGCAGAACTGCCTCGGTGACTTGTAATGGCTACCGGTAACCCTTTAATCAAATCAGTTGTGTAATCAGCCCTTTCAGGACAAACCCGTAACATGCTGTTTGGCAGATGTACTGTTGGGAAAGTGGGTACCAACAAATGGCTAATGTTTCCAATTAGAGGATTGACATAATCAATTGGTGTTTTTGTTTCTTTCTCGATGGAGGAAGTCAGACAAATCATTCCGCAAATTAACACCGCAATTATTATTAAACACAGAGACAGATCTCTTTTACTTTTCATCATATTGATAATTATTTCTGAATTATTCTCTTTATTTTTTAATGCACTTATACTTTCGAATTGTATATTAATTGGATCCGGATGTTTTTAAAATAAATGTATTCCATGAACGGGGTGGTAAAACAGGTTGAATCATTTTACCATCAAACTTTATTTTTACGGAATGATCAATTGAATGACTGTTCTGAACGACCAGAACTAAGTCACCGTTTGTTTTCACAAATGCTATCTGATCAGTAAAATTACCGGTTGATTTTAACCTTATTGAACCCGGTTCCACAAAATATGAAAAATGTTTAAATGCATAAAATTGTGGGTTATAGGTTATTTTGCTTGACCTGCTATCAATAGTTACAGGTGAACACTGAGCCCAGTTTGTAATGCTTCTTCCGGTTTCATCCAATATCATATTCCACAACATGAACGAATTTGCCCCGGATTCCAAATACTTTTTAATAAGACCCCACTGGTCAATGGCATAAGTCCAGTCATTCGTATTTACAGAACGTAATGGCTCAATGTCAATATTACATTTGGTTTCTGTTTGCATAAGTTGCAAAGTTGGATAATTGTTTTTCATTTGACGAAAAACAACATCTCCACCCCACTGCCCGCCAATTCCTTTGACATATGATTTTACTATTGGATCATTAAAGCATTTTTCTACAAAATCAAATTGGTTCATATGAAGGGTTCCCAACCATATTTCACAAGCAGGTTGATCCTTTTTAAGCCTTGGAATTAAATAATTTCTTAGAAAATCAAATGCCATATCATTATTAAAATGTGTCCAGAACGGATTCACCGGATTTCCGGCCGCCTGAATATTTGGTTCTTCATTTTCGGGCATAACCATAAAAATATTCACACCTTCACGTTTATAATAAGTGATATATTTTGAAAAATACAGTGCATAAGCTTCCTGTATATTGGGATCAGTCAAAAAGATGTCTTTCTTGTCCTTCATCCACGTAGGAGATGACCAGGGTACTCCCCATAATTTAAGATCAGGACGAAATGATAATGCCTCTTTAATAAAAGGGATTTGTTTCTTTTTATCACGGTCAATGCTGAAATTCTTCATTTCAAAGTCACCGGGCGTTTCGTTGTATGAATACCAGTCGGTGGAATAGTCACTGCAGCCAATTGGAGTACGCCCGTAATTAAGTTTACAGCCTTCAACAGGATCAAAGAAAGCTTTTATTACATTAGTCCGCTGTTTTTCAGACAATACTGACATTGCATCCCAGCCACGTTCATTAAAGCATCCTCCCCAACCGTCAATTTTCTGGTACCTGATCTTTGAATCGATGGTAATATATTCACTTATTGTGTCTTTGTCTGTTTGAGAAAAGTCAGGTTTTTTACAATTAAACCATGATTTTTCCGGCGTTGTACATTTCCAGATTATTTCTTGAGCAGAAATTGTAACTGTCATAAAGAGATAAAACAACACAAAAATTACTGGATAAAAGAATTTCATTTTACTCATACAATGTTTAAATTTTAATAATACTAATACGTTAACCAAATAGTAAGATTTCTACCATCCAAAATAATAACCCGTAGTGATTTTGACTATAAGTAATTTTAAATTGTGATATTTCAGTTTAATAATTTGTTTCTCATTTTAAATTTTTTTAATTGAAACTGCTCTGTAAAAGTTGTTAACTTTTAAATTTGTGAATTCTCTTGGCTATATTAAAGATTTTCCGTAAAGTTATTCTCAAAATAAAAGATAAACTTTGGTCCTGTGGGGATTATTACTGAATAATCACATCTGTTTGGACGAATCAGGGTTGCAAGTTGTGAAATTGTGAAATTTTACGTTAGAATTGACTTAATGGTAGAAACACCATAATTTGAATTCTGGTAAAAAACAACTCCACTATATGATAACTATTACATGTTAATGTTCTGTAAAATAATGCAGGTGTTTATATTCATATAAGCAACCTGATAACTTTTTAGTTTCGTTACAGTATTTGTTTTGAGTAAACCATTTCCATCACCTTCTTACTTGATAAGAAACCCGTGAGGTGCAGGATGTATTATCACATAATTGGCATAAGAACGTTTCGATTTTGCATTTCAATTTTCAAAAAGGAAATTGTTAGATTGGAGAATTGTTCTTTAAGTTAACTTGTAACAATATATGTAATTCATATTTACGCATTGGTGAATAAAGTCAACTCATAAAAATTAACTAATTTATAATCACTTATTTATTAGTTTATTTGTAAATATTTTTTCATTCGTTTGCAGTTTTAGAAAATATATTCCCTGGGAATACTGCGACAAATCCAATATGTTATCCTGCTGATTAAGTGTTTTTTTCAGAATGATTTTACCACTAATATCCGAAATAGTAGCTATCGCATTTGATTGTATATTTTTCACACTAAAGAGTCCATCTCTTGAAGGATTTGGAAAAATGAGTGCTGATGATATTTCTACTTTTTCCAGAGCCGAAATAGTACCTGTAAAACTGAATTTATCAAAATTCATATTTCCAAGTGGTATAAAACGCATGGTATGCATTCCCTTGGTCAACTTAATATTAGGCACAGTTATAGTTCCCAGATTTAAAAGCGAAGAGTAGGTAACATCGTAATTTCTAGGATTGGGTGTTTTTGCATAATCGAACTCCAGATAAAATTTCTGTGTTTGACCTACAGCCGGTGTTGCAATAGAGAAATTAATCGAATAAACGTCGTCGTTCAATACTTCGAAGGTATAATTAATATATTCACCCTTCGACATATCGGATACATAAACCATATTTTTGCGCGTATATTTTGCAACATCTACACCTTCATTACGATACTCGAGATACATGTTTCCCTGTGTGTTATCCCAATAGGCAATCCCTTTTCCGCCCTGATTATAATCTTCCGCTTCGATAGTTCCCGGGGCAGTTCTGATTATATCTTTGTAAGGTGAGCCCTGGTCCTTGGTTTGTTTTACCAATCTGATTGTTCCATCTGTATTGAAAAAAAGTGAATCAGCGCAAATGCTTCGTAACAAACCTGTACCGGAAAGGTCAGCGGTATGATAAAATGCCCACCATTGTCCGTTGTACTCTACAACCGAACCGTGACTGGTATCACTGGTCGTGGAATTCAGATAAACACCTTTGTACGTCCACGGTCCCAAAGGATTGGAACTCATAGCATAACACAATTGATTGGCACCTGCTTTATTGTCGGGATAAGTAAGGTAATACGTCTCATTCCGTTTAAAAACCCAGGTTCCTTCGTGAAAATCAACCAGTCCAGTCATCGGTTGTAATGCTCCATCCACTTCAATCATATTTTCCTTCAATTTCCCGCCATAACATCGGTTTCCGCCACCCATATAATAATAAACCTGACCATCATCGTCTGTAAAAATACAAGGATCAATTAATCCGGGTGAAGTAACAGTCTGACCGTTCTCAATCCACGAAACAGATGTACCTTGCAATGGTTGAGGTAAAACGGTAAAACCGGAGGCAGGGTAATCGCTGACTGCAATACCAATACGCCAGGTGTCGTTCCAGGTAGGTCCAATCGGATGTGGAAAATAAAAGTAATATTTCCCGTTTTTATAGGCACAATCGGGTGCCCACATAAAGGTTGCATTGGTACTTGCATTTGTAATGGGCACATCCCAAGGCACCTGACTTGCTTCGAGAATTTGACCGTGGTCAGTCCAATTTATCATATCGTCGGTGGAATATACGTGATATTTATCCATCCTGTCACAACCGCTCGGTGGGTCAATATCGTGTGAAGGATATACGTATAAGCGGCCATCGGCCCATACGTGAGCCGAAGGGTCGGCAGTATAAATGTCGCGAACAATAGGGTTCTTTTGAGCAAAGAGTAGTTGTCCGAAAAGGGATAGAGTCAGAAAGAAAAGAATTTTATAGAATCTCATTACGTTGATTTGTTCTTATTTCGAAAATACTAAATAAAAAAAGAGAAAAAACAAACGCCTCTCTAAAGAAGAGGCGTTTGATTCTACTGTATAATTGACCTTATTTAATTAAAACTTTTAAATTTGTCAATTTTTCACCATCCTGAATTCTAAGAACATACAGGTTTTTAGGAAGAGCAAGTCCTGAAACTTCACTTGCACGGTAATGTCCAATTTCTTGAGCCTGCAAATTGTAAATGCTTACGAAAGTACTTTCGGGAAAATTGAGAACATATAACTTCCCATCGGCAACAAGAATACGTCCGTTAATTGAAATGTCCTCAATACCGGTTAAGATATTCAATGTTGCATCGAATGTATTGTTGGTGTAACTGGATTCAACTAAGTGACTTAGATCGTTTACATGAGCAGTTATAGTATGGTTTCCGCCTGTTACTATCCATTTAGCCGAACTATTGGGTCCGCTATTGGCTATCAAACGAACTTCCTGATTTACCAGAATAGCTTTATTATACGTATCGCTCGTGTTTACTACATTTCCATCAACCAAGAAAGCAGCACCTACTATCTTACCTACACTAATGTCTACATTACCAATATTTTTCACTTTTGCATTAAAGGTTATTTGTGAACCGGCAGTAAGATTGGTAGTGGGACTCCATGCTAAAGATGTAACTACTAAGTCAGGTTTTCCTCCATTGAACAATGAATCCTGAGCGATATTGTTGGTATAGTCTGATTCGATAACATCGTGTCCATCATTCACTTCGGCTTTTACGAGATAATAAGGTGTACTACCTATTTTCCATTTTCCCTTTTGGGCACCACCATTAGCTGTAAGTGTAACTTCTTCACCCGGTGCCAATGCTGTCAGGTGATTATCACTCCATGCCACAACTAAACCATTTACAGCGAAAGTAACGCTGTGCTTTATGTTTTGAGAAGCAAATGTACTCGTATTCTTAATAGTTGCTTTGAATGAAACAGAATCTCCCGTTATAGGTTTTTCCGGAGTCCAGCTAAAATTGGTAATAATCAAATCAACCGGATCGGCTGCTCTATGAAAGAAGTAAGCATCTTTAAGAACAAGGTCGCCTTGTGCTTCACTCTTCAGGGTAATGCGTTTAATTTTTTTACCCGGAGTCAGGTTGTAAAAATAAGTCGTATCACTCGAACGGATTTCATTTGATTTGTTTGTTAAAGTAGCTGCATTGGTATCATCCATATAAACAACATCAAACTGAATTTTGGTTGCTCCGCCAACACCATCGCCTGTTTTAGGGAGGGCTGATCCATCAAACTTAATCCACACCTGATTATAAGCCGAAACATCGATGCCTCCATCGGCTTCCCAGTTCCATCCTGCGCGATGCCATCCGCCATTTGTATAGCTGATAGTCTTCGTTTCTGGGTTGTAAGAAGCAGCAGTTGGATCTTCGCCGTTATCGGTTGCAAAGAAATTCAGTTTGTTGGTGCTATATTCAAAATTATGTTTTACATCCGGATTTGCTACACCTGTAGAAACTGTTTTAATTTCTACCGCTGTCCAGGCATTTCCTCCATCGTCAGGATTGGAAATAGCTACATTCGGAACATCCACACCAAAAAATTCGGAATTTGCTGTAAGCATCGTCAATGCAAAGAAAGCATTTCTGTTGTCGGCTGAAGGTTTTGCACCTGTATTGTTGAGTGCATTCACAAGCCAGGGTCCATTGCCCCAGTTCGATGCGAGTTTCGACCATTTATATAAATCACTTCCATCTTTTGTTGCCGAGGTAGTAGCGGCACTTACTGTCCAGCCTCCACCTTCACCCGGAGTTTTTGAGGAACCTTTCAGGTATGCTCCGGTAACAAAGTTTTTATAATAATAAACCTGATTATTAAATGCACCTTGGCCTGCAGGAATTTCGTACCATTTTGTACTGTCGGAAGCAGCATCGGTTACATAGACAACAGAACCCAGTTTATCGGCAGCAAACGGTTTAACACCAGCCAATTTTACATTGTTCGGAGTCATCCAGGTGCTTATTTGAACGATATTCACAGTCTCAGTATTTTCCGGGAAATAGTCAGGATTAGCTACTGTGGAAACATTGATTATTTCGACAGCAGTCCAGGCATTACCTCCATCTCCGGGATTGGAAATAGCAATATTTGGAACATCCACACCAAAAAATTCAGTATTTGCTGTAAGCATTGTAAATGCAAAGAAAGCTTTTCCATTGGTGCCTGATGGCTTTGTACCTGTATTTCCTTGTTCATTCACTAACCAGGGTCCATTGCCCCAATTTGAATTCATTTTCGACCATTTGAGCGAATCACTGGCATTGTTGGTTGCCGAAGTGGTTGCTGAACTTACTGTCCAGTCACCACTGCCCATAGGAATGGTCGAACCTTTCAGGTATGAACCGGTTGCTACATTTTTGTATAAGAAAACCTGATTTTCAAAAGCACCTGCACCTGCGGGAATTTCGTACCATTTTGTACTGTCAGCTGCAGCATCTGTTGAGTATACAACTGCTCCTGCTTTGTTTGCTGCTGCATATGGTTTAACTCCACCTAATTTAGCATTGTTCGGAGTCATCCATGTGCTTATTTGAACTACGTTTACAGTTTTGGTGTTTTTCAAATAATGTGGAACGTCCGGATTTAATACCCCGGTTGTTGTTACAACCGGAATTTTCACAGCTGTCCATGCGTTTCCTGTACCACCTTTAAAACCACCGACCGATACATTCGGTTCGTAAACACCAAAGAATTCTGTTGCAGGATTAATTGCACCGGATTCATTTATTTTCATCAAAATAACACTCGTCAACGAGTTAAACCGATTACCATCTGCCTGTTTTGGATCAATACCGGCAGCATTAGTTATGTAAACGCCCCAAGGCCAGGGAGATGTTCTGTCGAACCATTTAAAATTTGGGGTTTTACTATTTATTGCAGTAGCTCCAGCTCTGGCAGTAGGCCAGTCACCGGTTCTCCCACTAATAAGTGCGGCTTGAACTGCGTCACTTATATACAAGTATCTGCCTGTGGCAACGTTCTTGTAATAATATGCCTGTACATCTGCCGTGCTGTCGCTTACGCCACCGGCAGGAATTTTGTACCATTTTGTTACATCACCGGTTGCAACAGTCCACGCAATTGAATCAACCGCAGTTCCCAAATCGGCAACATAATACTGCGCAAGACTTCCATCATTGTCAAATCCTGGAATTTGCACAATGTCCACCGTTTCGGTGTTTTCCAGGAATTGGGCATTTACGCTTGCCAACCCCACGAAGGACAATAAAAGAATTGCCCATACTTTAAAAGTAATTTTTTTCATAATAACATAAATCTAAAGTTTAAAACATTAATACAGAATGATTCATTTCAAAATAAACAACAATATGTAATTTATAGATATTGTTTTACAATAAACACTTTGCCTGGTTTTAGATCTTCAGTTGAAGTTCCAACCCTGATTTCAAATTTAACGGGTACAAACTTTATTCATACTTTGACAGACGCATACTGTCATAACATTGCAACCTGTCAGTAAGCTTATAATGAAATGCGAAGCATAATAATTTCCTTTTTCGCATACAATTTTAAATACCTCCCTGAACCTTCCCCTTTCATGGAAAGGAGGAGGGAGGTAATTAGGGAAATTTTATTAATTAAGAATTAAAGGAGTGGTATATGCTTTTCCATTCATGGTTACGCGAAGAATATAAACACCCTGGGCTGTTGTTTTTACATTATAGTAACCTTTGCCAACTACGTTGAGGTTGAATACATTTTCTACAACTTGTCCGGTCACAGAAATAAGCTCGCCTTTAGCGCGACCGCTCAGGTTACCAAAGTCAACTCCAAGGATGCCATTGGAAACAGTACCGATAATACGAATAGCAGTAGAGTTTTTCTGAATTGAAGGAGTTTGTATTCCTGTTTGTGGGTCGAGTACGTCAGGGGCAAATTCTACCACCGATTGAACCGGACCTGCAAAAATTGCACCGGCAGTAACTGTACGTTGAACTCCGAACAAATCAGTGTTCAAATCATAATTAGCCAGTAAAGCTGGGTCACCCATTTTGGCGGCATATACATCAGCAGAGGTTAATGTATAGAAAGGCATTCCAAAACCGGAAGTAGACTGCAGGCCATCTGTCCAGTCAATACCCGATTGGTCTAATGTAGCCCAGTCTATTTGAGCTGTTTGACCACCCAGGTTGTATTCGTTTACCAGTGACGGATTGATACCTGCTTTATCCACTGCTGCTGGAATAACGCCTGCATCAACTCCGCTTATCAACCCAATAATTGAATTTTTGATAACCAAACCATCTGCAATACCCGGTGTAGAACTAAAACCTAAATCCACAGCGCCTTCGTTTTCGGTAGTATTACCGGCAATTACTGAATTGAAGAAATTGAAACGGTTGTTTAAATTCATTACACGGAAACCACCGCCAGCGTTACCTGAGTTAGTTCCTGAATTGAAAATATTAAAACTATTTACCAACGTAATATCTACACCGGTTGAACCTGTAGCGAGAAACCAACCACCGGCACCTGCTTTCGTCGAGTTATTAGCCACTGTACTGTTGATAAGTGTAATGTTTGGATCTCCCATGACGAAGAATGCTGCTCCATGGTTTCCGTAAGCTACATTGCTGACAATAGCACTCGATTCAAATGTAAGAGCAGCATTACCTGAGGTAACAAATGCAGCCCCACCTTTTTCACCAGCATCAAGTGCACCAGCTATACCTGAGGTGTTTGATTTGATAACAGAATAGTAAAAGCGGTGTTGTCCGTTACCTTCAATAAAGAAAGCTCCACCACGATCGTTAGGTGATGAATTTTCTTTAATAATGCAATGGTCGTAAGAAGATATGAAATCTCCGGCTATAAAAATTGCCCCACCTGTAGTGCCTGCTGTGTTAGCACTAATTGTACAACCTATAAAATTGGCAACAGCAGGTCCTCCTGTAGCTGGATTTGCAAGATATAAAGCACCACCTCTACCGGCTGTTTTATTTCCATCAAATATACAATTACGAAACTCGGTTGTTCCGTTTAAAATACGTCCCACGCCACCATCATCACCAACCGTGATATTGTTAGCTCCATAAAATCCTAAATTAAGAAATTGTAATTTAGCACCTTCAATCACTTCGGGTGAAAATTCAAAAAATTTGATAGATACACCTGCAGGTGCTTCGAATCCAGTCTCAATCGGATCAGTACCAACAAACGTTACATTTTTGTTAATCGTAACTGTAGCACTCATTTCAATAAATCCGTTAATAACCAGTTCATCTCCGGTATTAGCCAGAGCCAAGGCTGCTGCCAGATCGGCATCCGTTCCGGAAACCTGAATTTGTGCGGCATTCACATTCATTGCAAAAAATACCAACAGAGCTACTGTCGATGCTTTTAAATAGTAAATTGCTTTCATAAAGATTAAATTTAAAATTGATTTATACTAAAATAATTATTAAAAAATTGTTTTAAAATTGTTTTAAAATTTATAAACACATAGCACACACCAATATTTCAAAACCTGATTTGTGCGCTATGTGGTTTATAGGTAGTTTATTTATTTAATTTTGAAAAAGTCCTTTGTGTATTTCAGATAATCATGCCCGTATTCTTTTGTCGGTTCCAGTGAAATACCGTTATTGAAGCTATTCCAGTTGTACACAATAACTATGCGACTCGGGTTTGAACCGGCAATTCGCTTGGCTACATTTGCAAATTCCTGATAAGGATTCTTTTTTACATTTGAAAAATTGTATTTAAGTCCCGTCGAGTCAGCGCTCATAACATAAGCCGTTTTGGTTTCTTCCTTCCACCTTGGAAGGAGGTACGTGTTTGATAATGGGTCGTTCACCAGATTATCGAAAGATGGCATAATGGTAGGAATGTACTCTTTTCCAAGGGGTAGCATGCGTTGTTGCCAGTAATGATAGTTGTAATCGGTAAACGAATAGATTCCATCGTTGCGATCTTTTGTATCTGCCGAAATATCCGTAATAAAAAATGCATCGAAAGCCCGAATAGAATCGGGTACCACAAAACCATCCGCTATCGCACCGCTATAACCGTTTTTGGCAAGATATCCCCAGCGTTCGGGCGAAGTTAAACGTCCAGGCAATTCAGCCATAAACCACACATTGCGGTTCACAGAGTTACGCAACCATTCGGTAAGACCAAGGGCGCTCTTTACATGTCCGGTGTTGGTAAAGTTGGTGAAAACCATAACCGGTTTGCCATCATCGCGTTTCTTGTAACCAAAGTTGTGCATCATTATATTCTGATACACGGAATCAAAGTCCATTTTCAATGAATCCATCCATGGTTTGTAATTTCCGTTGGCATCTTTTTCCATTAACGAGTCGCCAAGTTTTTTCGGAAAACGGTAACCCGGGTCAAAACGAATCACTACTTTCGGAAGACTGTTGTCAGCATTCCACATTTCTTCCCAACGCGAGAGAATCGTATCGTTGTAACCTCGTCCACCCCAACTCACGATAAAGAAATCGATACCTGCTTCTTTCCCCCATTCCAAATGCTGGTGGAGCACTTCGGCATCAGCTTTAATATCATATTCTCCCAACAAGGGATTTCCGGTATAGAGTAAATGACCCGGATTTGCACCTGTATTCCACCAGGCATTATTCACCTTATCCCGATAGGTTACATCGTAAGGTACTCCCACCACATAATCAACCGTTACCGGAACCTCCGGAATATCATAAAAATATTCATCCTTTGGAAAAACATATCCTACCGGTTTGTCCACACATCCAACGGTTGCGAACATCAGAACCAATGAACTTGCTATATATATTATCTTCTTCATACGAAATTATATTAAAAGTTTACAAACGGAAAGTTTACAAACGGATTGTTTTCATCTCTGTTTTTAGTTTGATTTGGAATATCATACGGGAAAGCTTTTAAAGCAATAGCACCATAGTTTGAGGCATGAAGCCCATCATTATCTTTGGCAAAAATCAACCGATACGTAATCTGGTCCTGCTGTCCTTTGGGTGCATTGCCTTTATCGAGTAAATAATTATCGATAGCTTTAAAAGTTTCCGTTTTGTTGATAATGCGTTCGTTACCCGGATAAATTAAACGTTCGGGAGTAAATGCCCAACGGCTGTTTACATAACCATTGTTCAGGTCTGCTCCAAAGTGCGGTTTAAACTTAAGAATCTCTGTTCTTCTGAGTAAAGTCCAAATGTCGATATTCCGGCTGAACAGCGAAATCCAGTGTTGTACAATAATCCGCTTGTAATTATCTTCCTGACCTCCAAGATAACAATTTACAAAACCACCCAGATAATCCTTGCTAAAACTACCCCATTTTTTACTTGTTCCTGTTCCAACCGCAGTCGTATCGGAAGGCGTACTCCATTTAATACCCTTACTGTCTTTATATGTTTTTACAGTTGTTCCTGTTTTTCCGTATTTGGCACAACGGGCGTCGATACCATCGTAATAATATTCTTCAGCAGTTTTCCCATTCGTCCAATAACCTTTTAACTTAGCTTCTGAACGGATAAAACAAAGTTCGGAATATGTGAAGAAATTAAAACTGGCATCAACTCTTGAAAACTCTCTTCCGATTTGAGCAAAATCCCCATATTTCAAGTTGTTGTAAGGTGAAGAAAAACCTGTCGGAAATTGATAATTCTGCGGAGTTTCCGATGAATGGGGTCTTCCCAAATATTTCGAAAACTTAGTTCGCCCAGAGCCGCCGGAGCCAGCTGTGCACATCACATCAAGGCAAGGGTCGTTATAAGTTTCGGAACGTATCCATAGGCTTAATGATTCATGGAGTACAGGGAAATTTCCAGGATCGGTAATAGCAAGTTCCGGATTGGCAATAACTTCCTTGTTCAATGGGTTTTCGTTTGTTCCCAGTTGGAATTGCATAAAGAAGTCTTCTTTCCCGGTAATGTCATTTATCAACATGCCGTTCACCCCATTGTCCAACTCTTCGGCTACAATAGCTTTTGCCTCTGCAGCTAATCCGGGTGACCAGGCTTCAGGTACTTCGGTTAGACGGAGAGCTGTACGCAGGCGTATGCAGTGTGCAAATTGTTTCCAACGTTCGAGATTTCCTCCTAACAGCGGTTCAGCTGCAACCGGATATACATCGGTTGTTGAAGGTTTTATTGCAGTGTAAGCATCTTTCATTTCTTTAAGAATTCCACGATAAACCACATCTTCAGGGTCAAAAGGAATGCTTGCTAACCCATTGCAAGCCTGGGTGTAGGGACAAGGTCCGTACATGGATGTCAACTCCGAAAAAATATATGTTTTCCATATCCGGGCAATTGCTACACGATTGGTGTATGCCGGATTGCCATCATAGTTTTTGATAATTTCGTACAATGGATTCAAACCGCCAGAATACATATTATTCCAAAGTCGCTCTACGCGTCCATCAAATCCGAAATGAGGACCTGTACCTCCGATGACAGACCATTGATTACTGTAATTCCCGAACATATACCAGTTATTATTACTGGTCATTTCCCCCAAAATGGCTACTGGCGACAATCCGAAAATAAGACTTGGGTCTACAGATGTTAATCTATCCTGGCGGGTATTGATTTCTCCAAAGCGATCAGTACAGGCATTTAACAGTAAAATGACTGTTAACGCAAATATAATTGTGATTGATTGAAATATTTTTTTCATATTCATAATTAATTAAAAAGCAATTTTTAAATCCAAACCAAAAGTTGTACTCGGTGGTAGCGAACCTGATTCCAAACCTTGTCCGTTTCCTGCATTCAAAGCAGCTTCAGGATCCAACCCTTTTGGAGTTTTCTGGTAAAGAATCCACAAATTACGACCGACAAAAGAAATATGCGCATTGCTCATTTTGACTTTTGCAATGAGTTTCTTCGGGAAACTATAACCAATACTTACTTCCCTTAATTTTATAAATGATGCATCGTAAATAACCAGGTTATCAAAACCATCAGCATAGTATCCTACATTACCAGGCCAGAAATAAAGGTCTGACTTTGTTGGTACATAATTCGGGTCTTTCGGATTCATGTTCAGCACATTGTCATACTGTGTTGGATCGTAATAATAAATATTCTGGTTAGTGATTGGTGTAGTTCCATTTTGATTGAACTGAACACCGCCCCATTGATAATCCCCTCCATCGCCGAATATCACACTCCGTTTCCAATACGATTCATGGGCCGATTCCAAACCTGATATTACTCCATTGCGAATAGCCTGTCGACGTGTTCCGGAATAAAGTTTACCGCCCTTCTTCATATCCACCAATACGTAAAGGTCGAATGCATGCCAACGAAAATGGTTGGTGAGGCTTAACATGAAATCGGGGTTAAAATTTCCCAGATACGTATTTTCCTTGCGAATGGGTTCTCCATTCGTACTGTTTACCATGCGGCGTCCCTGCTGGTCGGTCAGCCAAACTGTACCGAACATAGATCCATATGGCAATCCGGCAACAACCCTGTTTTGCAGGCTGAAAATTTCACCTATCTGAAGTTCACTATTGCCAATTATACTTTTCACCATCGATTCGTTTTGTGTGTAGTTAAGGTCAATACCCCAACTAAAATCTTTGGTTTCAACAGGTCTTGCATTTAGCATAATTTCCCACCCTTTATTTTCGATCTCTCCGCCGTTGAAAACTTTGTTCTGGTATCCGGACGAAGAAGCCATCGATGCACTGAGTATTTGGTCGAATGAATTCTTTTTATAATAAGTAATATCGGCATTAATGCGTCCATTCAGAAAACGTAGGTCTGCTCCGATTTCGAAAGAACGGGTACGTTCTGGTTTCAAATCAACTTTAGGCAAAGTACCCGGCAAAGAAGCAAATTTGTAACCATTGTAAGTGTTGTTCTGGCTCAATTCGTAATAAGGAATCAAATTGTAAGGATTTGTATCGTTACCTACTTCGGCAAACGAAGTCCTCAATTTTCCATACATTATGCGGGTTGGTACTTTAAATATTTCGGTAGGAATAATTGAAACGCCTATCGAAGGATAAAAATACGAACAGTTTTCCGGAGGTAAAGTAGAAGACCAGTCATTACGTCCCGTAATATCCAGATAAACAAAATCGCGGTATCCGGCAGATACAGAACCATATAAAGAGTTGAGACGTTTTCTTGATGGCAGGCCATCGTTTGCATTCACAAAAGACTTATCGTCGAAGTTTTGCATACTTTTCAGGTCACGTACTTTTAATTGGGTTATTTCCGAATTTTGCCAAAGTCCCATGTAATCCATGCGGCTGCCACCTAAAGTTGCTACCAACGAAAAATGCTCGAATCGTTGATTATACATCAAGAGCCATTCCATCATTTCATTAGTGAACTGATTCGATTGCGTACGGTAATAACCTTTACCGTTATTGTCATCGCCTCCTAAAGCTCCCATGTTCCTGAATTCGTCCGATTTGGTCAGGCTGAATTCCCGGGCATATTTTACATTTGCACGTAAGGAAGGCAATATTTGATATGATAAATCGAAATTAGCCAAAAGACGAGTCTTGTTGTCAGAGTTGCTTGTTTCATTTATCGTCCAGTAAGGATTGTGAATATCGCCTACTCGTACAGCTTCATTGCCATCAATCGTTTTGTAATGTTGCAATTGGTCCAAAGTAAGTGTACGTGGCATTATAGTGTACATATACAAAGGGTTGTAGTTGCTCTGGTTGGAATAACGCCTGTTTTTAGTATCGTCGTCAGTGACTGTTACTTTAGAATCTAACGTGAGGTTTTTCAACAATGTATTGAAAAAACGCAAAGTCAACGTATTCCGGTTTACTATGTTTTGTTTTTCAACCACATCGTTAGCTCTAAAGTTGGTAAGCGAAACACGGTAATTATTATCCGCAGTTCCACCTTCGAGAGCAATATTATTCGTATAAGCCCATGCTCTTTGATAGAAATTATAAACATTATCAGGCGCAGGCGAATAAGGATGCATCAATCCATCGAGACCAATATAAGGCCAGCCTACTTGTGGCGCTCCGTTCGAACGGCTGGCAATATTATTCAGAATACCTTGCATGGTGGGGATACCCGGATAAGGATACAGATTCCCGTTCGCATCCTGGCGGGCATAAACCACCGACTGGCTACCTCCTATTCCCGATTGTGACATATGCCCAACACCAAATGCATTTTGAAAATCAGGCCATTGAGAAATATAATGCATCATGGTATTGGAAGATATCGACACTTTGAAACGACCTTCTTTAGCTTTTTTTGTTGTAATAAGAATTACTCCGTTAGCTGCCCTGGAGCCGTATAATGCGGCTGCATTGGGACCTTTCAATACGTCAATGGATTCAATGTCATCCGGATTTATGTCGGCAACACCATTACCCATATCCAGACCTCCGTTTTTGTCTACACCACTACTGCCATCGCTGTTATCGATTTGCATACCGTCAACCACAAACAAAGGTTGGTTATTACCATTAATAGAACTGTTACCTCGGATTACGATACGCGCAGAGCCTGTAGAGCTGGCTGGCGGCGTTACCATCATCCCCGCTACTTTACCTGCAAGCGAAGAAACGAGGTTCGCATCACGCACTTCGGAAAGTGTAGAGGCATCAACACGTTGTTGTGCTACAGTAAGCGATTTGTTTTGGCGTTTAATACCTAACGCCGAAACAACTACTTCATTTAAAAATACGTCATCCTGTTCTTCCAGGGCTACGTTAATCTGGGTTTTGTTCCCAATTGCTACAGTTTTGCATTTCATACCAATAAAACAAAAGACCAACTCTTTATCTCCGGGTTGAATCCGTATGGAATACTGTCCGTTAAGGTCGGAAATTGTTCCTCGGGCTGCTCCTACTACTTGAATGGAAACACCGGGCAATGTTGCATCCGGATTTTTCGATTCGCGTACTGTACCGGAAATTGTTTGTTGTGCAAAAGCATTATTGTATAAACAACACAAAACCACAAATAAGAATACTTTTCTCATTTTACTTCGAATTAATGTTAACAATTACTATTATTTACGCCGGCAAAGTTATTTCCCGGCTCTTAATTATTTCTTATTATCAATCACGGAAAAAACAAATAACTTACTGCTTAATCAGTTTTTTCCTATAAATTTTCCCATTATTATTCACTACTGCGATGTAAATACCGGATGGAAGAGTTACACCGACCGCATTTATAATTTGGACAGAAGCCTTTACCTGTTGTCCCGCAAGAGAATAAAAGCTTACGGTAGACACCCCTGTAACATTTCGCAAATTCAAATTTCCTACATTGTCAAACCACAATATGATATCATTGTCGTTTCTTACCTGTGGTGTTTTAGTGGGAAGCGCAAGTTCGGTATCTACAATATAAAATTCAGCTACCCGCCACGAAGTAGTACCAGTACTTGTTTGTGTTATCCTTACATAACGGGCAGTTTGTTTGTCGAAATTTATCAAAGTAGCGTTAGTGCCCGAACCCACGTTAATCCAATCAATACTATCTTGTGAAACCGCTACAGTACAAGCCAATGGACGATAAGTATTAATACCGGCATCCAAATAAACGCCATTAAAAGTTTGAGTACCACGCATATCCATAATGAACCACTGTCCTGGTTTCTGTTTGTCTCCCATGGTTGACCAACGGGTATTAATATCGCTATCTAAACTATTTTTGGCATCAGTATTATAAACTGAGCCTGATGCTATCCAACCGTTACGATTAGCGATAAATCCTCCGGCAGGTGGTCCGGCAATACCGGATTGTCCTAAATTATTAAGCCACAAAGCGCATGAGGCAGTATCCGTATTGGCCTTATCGACAAACGACGACTGAATGCTAAATTGCGGAGCCGAACCGGTAGTTAACAGTGAAGAGATATTATTTACATTACCGGCAATAATATTGAATGCGGCTCCGGAAGCTACCGATGCAAAAGTTTTTTGTCCTGAATTGGAATAATTTCCTGCCTGCAATTCAAGTGTTCCACCCAAAATTTCGTTGGAAATATTGAGTGGTTGTCCCCAAAAATCAACTCCAAAAAAAGTAACCTTTCCATTTAAATTTTCAGTTGTTTGGAAGTAACGGTTGTTATCCAGGTATTGCTGCTCTACACCCGGAGATGGTGCAGTTGTTGTAATCTGCGTATTTATAAAGTTAAAACCCTGGCTTCCCGTGCCATCGATGTAAAAAGCATTCATTCCCTGGTCAATGCCTTGTCCCAAACAAATACCGTTCGCTCCTGCGCCAAGTGTGAAACCACGGTTTGAACCGAAATCGAAATTATTATACATTACCTGGTTTGTACAATTTTCTATTGTCAGGAAATGCAGGTTATTCCAACAATAAGCATAAGCCATGCTAAATTCATTTTGGTATTTAGTTTGATCGACCTGGTTATTGTCGGGAGAATTAGGCCATGCACCGTATTTAGTTTCGCCACCGGCTCCATAGGCAATCTGGTTAAACTGTGCATTGTAAATATGACCACCGTCAGAATTGCCTCCTACCCGAATACCGGATTTGAAAACATGCCCTGAAGGATAATCCACAAAATGATTGTCACATTTATTTGTAAAAAGGTCAATCCCCTGATAGGTTGCGCGGAAAGCAATATTCACAATATAAACATCTTTGTTTCCTCGTATTGTATACGGATAATGAT
>Ga0302213_1000671_pt1 | contig 18502 bp, 6 predicted proteins | sample II_Fen_N1_2_FD_194583 | JGI IMG/M metagenome (GOLD analysis project Ga0302213, IMG submission 194583) | Peat permafrost microbial communities from Stordalen Mire near Abisko, Sweden - II_Fen_N1_1 | ecosystem: Environmental > Terrestrial > Soil > Wetlands > Permafrost | place: Sweden: Abisko... | reverse complement strand
TAATTACCGGATACATCAGTTATTGTTCCTGTAGATGTACCAACTTCCATTACACTTACCCCTATTAACGTTTCTCCATTTGCATCTTTCACAACTCCCTTAACGGTTATTGTCTGTGCAAAAGCACCTAGAGGGAATAAAAAAAATAAGAATAAAAGGCTAAGAGGCCTAATTAGTTTTTTGCTTTTCATGATTAGAATTCATTTTTAAAATTTAAAATTAACTGTTTTTTTAGTAGTCATTTGCTAACTTTTCTCAGGGTTTCATTTTTTATTTTTTTGTTTAACAATAGTGAATAATTTTATTTTAAGAAACTGTTATTTCGATTTGAAGAAACTTTTTAGTACATATATTTTTTTTAATGAATTTGTATTTTAGGATATAAACAAACATTGTCATCTACATGATTTTTGCTTGTTTCTTTTATTTTTGACTGTTTGATAAATTCTATAAATTAACACTATTTAATATATTTAACAGCAATATCTATCTAAGAACTTATATGTATTTAGTTTAAAAATGTTGTTATTTTATTCCAATATCGACTATTCTATTGTACAATTTGAACAAAGTTATCATATTGAATTAACATCGCCGCATACAAACTATTAATTATAAGCGTGTTATGTATTTAATTTGTTCTATTATCTCATACCGTGTTCGCCCACAAATATACAAATAATTTTCAAATCACAAAATACATTAGATTTTTATTCAAAAAAGTTGCATTGTGTACGGACACAGAAAAATACTATTGCATATTAATACTTCAAGTCTTATAATAAAAACTTAGATATATAAAGAAATGATATTTTATCATTTCTGAAATTTGTAACTTGAATGACAACAGACATTAAAAAATGAACAGACACTCTTGAATCGCATTTTGGAACAAACCATTAAAAAATAATAGATATTTGTTATTTCATTCTCAGTACATTTTTTGTACGTTTTCCAATTATATCCATATTTACAAGTAAGCAACTGCGGGTGCAATCCGTGAAGAATGAATACTAAATATAAAGTGCCCTGAAAAAATTCAACTACTATAAGTTGAATCTTTTCAGGGCACTATATTATATATAATAAAACAACTTCTCTTCTTGTGTTTTAATTGGTGACAAAGGTTATTTGAGTACTGATTATCAACTTGATTTGTTTACTTCGAGCCAAATTAAGCTAGAAGTGCCCATAAGAGTTAATCAACAGGATTACCAGAAACAACCGTATCTACTGAGAAAGACAAGAAAACGAATTGAAACGCTTTTTTCTCAACTTTGTTACCAGTTTTTAATTCGTCGAAACTACGCTAAGTCTTTTGACGGATATAAAAACAGAATTCTATCTAAAATAACTTCACTTACAGTTATTCAAATGATAAACAAACTATTAAATAGAAATATCAACAATATAAAATCGCTTGTAGTTTAAATGCACTACGGTTATTCTATTATTCAACTGAATAAATTAAAACTCATTTCTTAATTATTACTCTTACTTCTTCGTTCGGCTAATTCCGCTTGCAACTTTTCATTCAAACTTTTTGTGATTGGATAAAAGAAAAGAGCAACAACGCCGATAATAAATGTAGAGGCTGGTATAATACTGGAAGTTAACCGGATACCTGAAATAGCTGAAGCGCTTTGAACCGTATTGGGAACAAATCCAAAAGCGTCAATAATGGCACCACAGATGGCACCACCTATACCAAGTCCGGCTTTTAATGCAAAAACAACTCCGGCAAATACAAAACCGGTAGCACGACGATGATTCACCCATTCTGAATGGTCAGCTACATCACCCATCATGGCCCAAAGTAACGGAATTGTAGGAGCGTATGCAAGACTCTTCAAGATATTAATCGTAAATATCATTCCAATATTGTCGGTCGGAACCACGAAGAACATAGCAGTAAACAACGCGGTAAGTGCCAGGCAAACAATAAAAACATTGCGTTTGCCGAATATCCCTGACAACCAACCGGATAAAAATATAACTCCAAGCAACGTGATTATTTGTCCTATCATATTGAACAAGCTGAATCCAACGGCAAAAACCTGACTATTATCTGAAGCAATCAACCCAAATGCATTCAGAAAACCATGCAGAGCACCATAAGTCTTACCTGCATCGGCCACCAGACCAAAATGACGTAAGAAATTGAACAAAGCATCTTTATCAACTACGTAATTAAAATAATACGACATGCTACTTCCCCACATGGACAATGTTACAAACAAGAATAGAGTGAGTGCAAACATAGCTTTCCAGGGTCCGTTACTAATAATGTCTTTAAAATCCTGTTTAATCGGTGTTTTTTGATTAACCGGAGGTTTAATGCGTTCTTTAGTTGTGAAAAATGTAATAACTAAAAGCACTACAACTACACAGGCAAACAACAAAATAGTACTCGACCATCCTTTTTGCGCATTACCATGTCCGAATTTTGTAACCAAAGGCAGAGTAAGACCCTGAACAATAAAAGTGGCAATGGTGGCAGTCACAAAACGTATAGACGAAATACTCGTACGTTCTTTAATGTCGCTTGTCATCACGCCGCCCAGCGAAGAATAAGGGGTATTGTTGAAAGAATAAACAGACATCAACATGATATAGGTGATACCGGCATAAAGAATTTTTCCGCGTTCACTTAAATCTGGTGTCGAAAAGGCTAAAATGAAGAAAGCAGCAAAAGGAATTGCTGTCCACAATACCCACGGCCGATATTTGCCCCAACGAGTGTTAGTTCTGTCTGAAATTATCCCTACCATCGGATCAACAAAAGCATCGAATACTCGTGCTACCAGTAAGATCATACCCGCAGCAGTGGCTTTTATGCCAAATACATCGGTATAGAAGAATAATTGAAACATCATCATCATTTGGAAAATGAGGTTAGCAGAACCATCTCCCAGACTATATCCTACTTTTTCGCCAAACGATACTTTTTGTGTTGTTGATTTCATTGATTTGTTTTTTAGAGTTTATATAGATTGTTTAATAAAATTATGGCTGATTGGGATCAAATTATTTGTGAATCCCAATCAGCCATTACTTAATTATTTAATCAATAACCCGGATTCTGATAAGCAGCTTTTTCTGCAGCGGTCATATCCATACCATCAATCTGTCCTTGTGGAATAGGATCCAAATAGTTAGCAGGTAAAATGGTACGTGTTACAGTTTGAACCGTGCGATCTCCAAACTTGACTCCGCAAATTTGGTAAGTACCGGCAATGTCTGCCCATGTTTGCGTACGTCTCAAATCGAAGATACGATAACCTTCACCATAATATTCACGCGAACGTTCAGCCAAAATATAGTTTATATCAATAGTTGCTGGTGTAGCAGCTATCATGGCAGCGCTATTATCTGCAACTACGACTGCATTTTGAGCATTGCTATATCTCCATTTTCCTGCACGAGCACGAATAATATTAATCAATCCTTTGGCAGTTCCATCATTTGCATAGGTTCCGGTTACAGATGTTACAGTTGCGCCCTTCACGGCTGCTTCAGCAGCTATAAAGAATAGCTCCGAGAACTTGAGAATTGGGAAAGGACGGGTACTTCCGGCATTAGGGTTTCCTATTCCGGTACCATTATCAGTACGATAAGGTCCTAATTTCCAAAGTCCGGGATAAATAATCCTGCTTATGGCACTTGGTCCAACCACCCAATCAGCTCTTCCTGGCATTGTACCTGCTCCGACACTACTACTACCTCCTGTTAACGCAGCAGGATAAACAATAGCTGGATCATCAGCACTCAGGAAAGAGAGTATTGGCGCACCGGGTAAAACAGACATACCATTTGCATTAACTAAAGAAGCACTGGTATTGGTACCCATAAGCCAGTTAGCATGGTAAACAGTTGTAAAGGTTCCATCGTAACGGGAATCATTCGTTTTATCTGCAAAAGTATTTTTAAATACACCAATAGGAGGAGCCATACGTACCCACGGACGTCCCAAATCTTGTGTAGACACACGCACAACAGAACTTACTTTATATGTAGCACCACCATCTCCAGAACTTGTAATAGTCGGATAGTTCCATGTCAACATCCAGCCGGCAAAGTTATCGGGAGCACCAGCACTACCAGATGTAAGACTACCGCCATTATATTGCTGACTTGCTTGTGTATGATCAGCATACAGCATCATTTCCTTGTTGCGATCATTTGAACCCACATTAACATCGTAATATGTTGCTTGCAAGGCATAAGATCCTGGATTAGCAATAGCTGCAGTTGCCAGGTTGTATGCCTGTTGAAAATACCAGGTAGCATCTTTGCCATTAGGGTCTGTTCTGTCACTCAACGGATAAGTAGGAATATTATTAGGGTTTTGAAGCCACCATGCATAAGTCAGGTAAGCTTTAGCCAATAACAATTGGGCAACCTGTTTGGTTACTGTTCCCGTAAGACGTTGTGTCTCAGGCAAAGTATTTACAGCTGTCAACAAATCCGTAAATATACATTTAGTATAAACTTCAGGTACAGTGTTGCGTACTGATGTTCTGGATGGATTCGTGTTAAACTTCAGGTTTCCTGAACCCAAATCTAACGGTACACCACCATACCTTTGTACCAACAGAAAGTAGTCATAAGCACGCATAAAATTAGCTTCGGCTATCAACGAACCCGGAATTGTATCTGAAGTCCCTTTTTTACTGGCATTTACTAATAAAGCATTTTCAATGATACCATTAGCCGTATTAATGTTAGAGTAGACAGTACTCCACAATATACTGATAGGGTAAGTTGCAGTATTAAAAGTCCCTGCACCGGAATAATCCATAGACGTAAAGTTTCCATCAGCACTCTGACCCCATGTTGCTTCATCGGTACCAGTTTCACATGAGTTAAAATAATAGGCTTGTCCATTTAAATTGCGCAGGTTTGAATATAGTGCCGTTACACCTCCCAAAATACCTGCTTTTGTCTGGAAATATCCGGGTGTATAAAAATTGCGTGGGTTCTCAGTCAGAATATCAGACGAGCATCCCATCAGGAACATCGATACCAGGACTGTTCCCATTAAAGATTTTATATATTTACTTTTCATCTTTATTATTTTTAAAATGTTATATTGATACCCATTAAGTAATTGTGAGTTGAAGGCGTATTAGTACCTATAACCAGTGTACGAGAGTTATATGAATTTACTGCTTGATTTTGATTACCGTACGAATTAGTTTCGGGATCCATACCTGATTGATTGTGGTAAGCAGAGAACAATATAAATGGGTTCTGGACAGTACCATAAATCCGCAGTTTTTCAATTCCGGCATATTTCAACCATTTTTGTTTAAAGTTATACCCTACCGTAATAGTGCGTATCTTCAAATACGATGCATCAAAGTAACCCAAGGTACTACCATAAAGTGGATTATCTCCACTTAATGGACCTGCTGGATTAGGATATTGAGCATTAGTATTCGTCGGAGTCCAGTAGTCTACTTTTATATTTCCACGACGCCCTGTCATTAAATTAAGGTAACTAGCCGATCCGTAAAGGGTACTAACAAGAATACCGCCACTTTGGAAACTACCAACAACACTCAGGTCAAATCCTTTGTAAGCAACACGAGTATTGAATCCACCCTGAAAATCAGGATCAAGATTCATAACCTGCCTGTCATCCGGACCAATTGCCCTTGTTGGTGAACCATCAGCGTTGTAAGTTCCGGTATATTGCACCTTAATCATACCTACTGTTGAAGCTGTTGCAGGTTCTAATGTCTTAAAATATTTATAATCTGCATCAGTCGTATTCCAAAGACCTATTTTTTTATAATCGTAGATACTATTTATCGATTTACCAACAAACCATCCGTTGTTTATGTCTTGATTAGCTCCTGAAGCAAGAGCAGTAATCTTGTTTACGTTACGATACACGTTGGCTCCAACTTCCCATGTCCAACCGTTTAAGTTATCCAATATAACACCTGTAAGCGATAATTCTAAACCTTTGTTTTGGGTTGAACCCACATTGGCAGTATAGCTACCCACACCTGAAGTATTGGGCAAATTAACCTTCATCAAAAGATTTTTTGTGTCTGTTATATAATACTCTACTGTACCGGACAAGCGATTTTTCAGGATAGAAAAGTCTGCGCCAAAATTATAAGTATAAGAATATTCCCATCCCAATTTTGAATTTGGCACTGTATTAACGTTATAACCGGTGCTATAAGTAGAGCCAAAGTTGTATGGAGTCGTATTTAACGATCCAAGTGTAGAGTAAGTAGCAACTGATTGATTTGAAGTTTGTCCATAACCGGCACGTAACTTCAGCGCATCAATCCATGTTATATTCTGCATAAACGATTCCTTATTAATATTCCAACCAACAGATACAGCAGGATATGTATGCCACTGATATCCGGGGGCCAGCCTTGACGAGCCATCAGAACGTCCGGTAACACTTATCATATAGCGATCGTCATAAGAATACATTATACGTCCCATCAATGACTCCAAACCCCATACCGAATATCCCTGATAAGGATTACCATTGCTATCATTGCCCGGGTTAACCGTAATGTCGGATGCATTGGCTTGACCTATATTATAGAATTGTAAGTTGTCAGTAGGAATATTTATAGCTGACATAGTTGAACTGTTATAAAAATTCTGTTCAGCTGAATACATGGCTACAGCGTTCACCCTATGTTTCCCAAAAGCTCGGTCAAAAGTAAGCATGTTTTCAATAGCCCAATCTGTATTATATGAGTTATTAACACTTGCAGATGAGGCTGCTGTAGCTGTAGCGTTCATAACTCCCACTCCTGAATAATAACCAGAGTTTGTGAAATTAAAGTTTGCCCCAATATTTGTACGATACTTTAAGCCTTCCACACCGGGAATTTTTATTTCCGCATAGAAAGAGTTATAGGAACCTAAAGCCTTTTTTTGATCTTTCCATGTATCTCCCAAATTTTCAATTCTATCTTTCGTCAGCACAAACCCCTGATCTAAAGGCATCTGCACAAACCTTTTTAATGTACCATCAGCATTATATGGGTTAGCAATAGGCGATTGACTTAACACACCACCAACTCCTAAACTAGCACCGTTAGTAATATTAAAATTAGTGTTTGAAGTAAAGCCAACCCGAATATATTTGCCTATCTCCTGATCAATGGAACCACGGACAGCATAACGGTTGTAGTTTTGACCAGGTATTACCGCTTGACTTTTATAATAGTTAGCACCAAACTTGTAACTACCCTTTTCATTACCACCCGAAATATTTAAATCATGGCTTTGTGTTACAGCAGTAGTATAAAACATTGACTGCCAATTGGTATTTACGTCATTAGCTTCATCCCCACCGTTTGATGTATATTTGCCGGCTGCTTTACGGAGGTCAACAAATTCTGACCCATTCATCATGGGGTAATAAATAGCTTTTCCTACACCAAAAGAGCCATTGTAGCTAATCTGTGGAGTTGAACCTTTTACCCCTTTGTTGGTAGTTATCAATATAACACCGTTAGCACCACGCGATCCGTAAATGGCAGTTGCCGAAGCATCCTTTAAAATATCAATGCTCTTAATGTCGTCCGGACTAATATCACTGATAGATCCTGAAAATGGTATGCCATCAAGCACTATCAAAGGATTATTGTCGGCAGTGAGCGATCGTGTACCGCGAATACGAATTTGCAACGTAGCACCCGGTTTTGAATCAGATTGCTGTAAATCAACACCTGCAACGCGTCCTTGCAACGCCTGAGTGATATTTCCTGCCGGAATTTCTTTTAATATATCTCCTTTTACAGAAGCTACTGAACCTGTAACAGCTTCTTTCCGTTGTGTACCATATCCGACAACCACAACTTCACTCAATGATTTGTCCTCATCTTTTAATATAACATCAATTCTAGTTTTTCCGCTTACGCTTATAACTTGTTTTTGATAACCCAAATAAGAAAAACTCAATGATGAGTTTGCTCTTGTTTTGAGTTCATAATTACCGGATACATCAGTTATTGTTCCTGTAGATGTACCAACTTCCATTACACTTACCCCTATTAACGTTTCTCCATTTGCATCTTTCACAACTCCCTTAACGGTTATTGTCTGTGCAAAAGCACCTAGAGGGAATAAAAAAAATAAGAATAAAAGGCTAAGAGGCCTAATTAGTTTTTTGCTTTTCATGATTAGAATTCATTTTTAAAATTTAAAATTAACTGTTTTTTTAGTAGTCATTTGCTAACTTTTCTCAGGGTTTCATTTTTTATTTTTTTGTTTAACAATAGTGAATAATTTTATTTTAAGAAACTGTTATTTCGATTTGAAGAAACTTTTTAGTACATATATTTTTTTTAATGAATTTGTATTTTAGGATATAAACAAACATTGTCATCTACATGATTTTTGCTTGTTTCTTTTATTTTTGACTGTTTGATAAATTCTATAAATTAACACTATTTAATATATTTAACAGCAATATCTATCTAAGAACTTATATGTATTTAGTTTAAAAATGTTGTTATTTTATTCCAATATCGACTATTCTATTGTACAATTTGAACAAAGTTATCATATTGAATTAACATCGCCGCATACAAACTATTAATTATAAGCGTGTTATGTATTTAATTTGTTCTATTATCTCATACCGTGTTCGCCCACAAATATACAAATAATTTTCAAATCACAAAATACATTAGATTTTTATTCAAAAAAGTTGCATTGTGTACGGACACAGAAAAATACTATTGCATATTAATACTTCAAGTCTTATAATAAAAACTTAGATATATAAAGAAATGATATTTTATCATTTCTGAAATTTGTAACTTGAATGACAACAGACATTAAAAAATGAACAGACACTCTTGAATCGCATTTTGGAACAAACCATTAAAAAATAATAGATATTTGTTATTTCATTCTCAGTACATTTTTTGTACGTTTTCCAATTATATCCATATTTACAAGTAAGCAACTGCGGGTGCAATCCGTGAAGAATGAATACTAAATATAAAGTGCCCTGAAAAAATTCAACTACTATAAGTTGAATCTTTTCAGGGCACTATATTATATATAATAAAACAACTTCTCTTCTTGTGTTTTAATTGGTGACAAAGGTTATTTGAGTACTGATTATCAACTTGATTTGTTTACTTCGAGCCAAATTAAGCTAGAAGTGCCCATAAGAGTTAATCAACAGGATTACCAGAAACAACCGTATCTACTGAGAAAGACAAGAAAACGAATTGAAACGCTTTTTTCTCAACTTTGTTACCAGTTTTTAATTCGTCGAAACTACGCTAAGTCTTTTGACGGATATAAAAACAGAATTCTATCTAAAATAACTTCACTTACAGTTATTCAAATGATAAACAAACTATTAAATAGAAATATCAACAATATAAAATCGCTTGTAGTTTAAATGCACTACGGTTATTCTATTATTCAACTGAATAAATTAAAACTCATTTCTTAATTATTACTCTTACTTCTTCGTTCGGCTAATTCCGCTTGCAACTTTTCATTCAAACTTTTTGTGATTGGATAAAAGAAAAGAGCAACAACGCCGATAATAAATGTAGAGGCTGGTATAATACTGGAAGTTAACCGGATACCTGAAATAGCTGAAGCGCTTTGAACCGTATTGGGAACAAATCCAAAAGCGTCAATAATGGCACCACAGATGGCACCACCTATACCAAGTCCGGCTTTTAATGCAAAAACAACTCCGGCAAATACAAAACCGGTAGCACGACGATGATTCACCCATTCTGAATGGTCAGCTACATCACCCATCATGGCCCAAAGTAACGGAATTGTAGGAGCGTATGCAAGACTCTTCAAGATATTAATCGTAAATATCATTCCAATATTGTCGGTCGGAACCACGAAGAACATAGCAGTAAACAACGCGGTAAGTGCCAGGCAAACAATAAAAACATTGCGTTTGCCGAATATCCCTGACAACCAACCGGATAAAAATATAACTCCAAGCAACGTGATTATTTGTCCTATCATATTGAACAAGCTGAATCCAACGGCAAAAACCTGACTATTATCTGAAGCAATCAACCCAAATGCATTCAGAAAACCATGCAGAGCACCATAAGTCTTACCTGCATCGGCCACCAGACCAAAATGACGTAAGAAATTGAACAAAGCATCTTTATCAACTACGTAATTAAAATAATACGACATGCTACTTCCCCACATGGACAATGTTACAAACAAGAATAGAGTGAGTGCAAACATAGCTTTCCAGGGTCCGTTACTAATAATGTCTTTAAAATCCTGTTTAATCGGTGTTTTTTGATTAACCGGAGGTTTAATGCGTTCTTTAGTTGTGAAAAATGTAATAACTAAAAGCACTACAACTACACAGGCAAACAACAAAATAGTACTCGACCATCCTTTTTGCGCATTACCATGTCCGAATTTTGTAACCAAAGGCAGAGTAAGACCCTGAACAATAAAAGTGGCAATGGTGGCAGTCACAAAACGTATAGACGAAATACTCGTACGTTCTTTAATGTCGCTTGTCATCACGCCGCCCAGCGAAGAATAAGGGGTATTGTTGAAAGAATAAACAGACATCAACATGATATAGGTGATACCGGCATAAAGAATTTTTCCGCGTTCACTTAAATCTGGTGTCGAAAAGGCTAAAATGAAGAAAGCAGCAAAAGGAATTGCTGTCCACAATACCCACGGCCGATATTTGCCCCAACGAGTGTTAGTTCTGTCTGAAATTATCCCTACCATCGGATCAACAAAAGCATCGAATACTCGTGCTACCAGTAAGATCATACCCGCAGCAGTGGCTTTTATGCCAAATACATCGGTATAGAAGAATAATTGAAACATCATCATCATTTGGAAAATGAGGTTAGCAGAACCATCTCCCAGACTATATCCTACTTTTTCGCCAAACGATACTTTTTGTGTTGTTGATTTCATTGATTTGTTTTTTATTATATTATACATCATTTTATACTATCAGTTCTAAAAGGCGATGCCGGTAAACCGTCTTTATTATACGGTTTGCATCTGCGGGATTATTAGCCTTAGTGTATCTTACTACTACAGGATTAGGCACTTACGCCTGCGCAAACAACTTATCGCAAAAAGTGACATCGCCATCAATAGTTTACTCCTATTATTCAACATTATATTATTTATTTTCATAATTCTACAAGTAAACAAAACATCATGTTTTAAATATATTCTCAAATGTCCCCCAACAATATTAAAGTTATTTACTGTTTCCAGACTATTTAGCAATGGGTCTGTATATTCCCAACTAAAATGGAAAGAGATTCAGCAGCTATTGTTTTCACATTGCCCAATTGACGTCCATAGGTTTTGACGAAATTGAAAATTTCTTCAGGTGTGAAGCTGCACCAATTCATATCAGGTTCATTCTGGATAGAAATGGCATAGAGGTTTAGAACTTTAGAGGACATCTAACCTACAAATTCCTTGAGATGGGCGGCGTAATCTTTATAATATTCCGGAAGTAAATATTTAGTTTGAGTAGCATCAAATGCTGATTTACGGGTACCAGTCATATTAGCAGGCGGATACCAGGGAGAAGCAAATACTATAGCCCCTAATGACTGAGCCTTTTTTGCAACTTCTATATCTTTATCCCAGTCAGTCTTGTCGGGGTACACCATCATTCGGATGATATTGTAACCTAAGCCTGTTTGACTATACATTTTTTCTGTTTCTGCAAGCGTTATCTGGTTGACAGCACCTACCCAGATAGTTGGATTGAGCATACCACCAAAACCTGTTACTTTCTGGTATATCAAAGCAGGGTCGATGGTCATACTCACTGCCATTCCTGCATTCTGCACAATTGAAATTTTCGTTGTCTCTCCTGTCGAAATATTTGTCACAATAATATTTCGGCTTCTCGTTGAAGTTGTTAGATTGTGATCTAAATTAACTGTTATATCAGTATGGCTATCCGATTTACTTATATCACCACCACTGGTAACCAAAAATCCTGTGATAAAACTACGACCCTCGGGCGATATTGACCATTGAACGTGCGACCATTCTACCCGAATCATGATAGTATCAGACACAGCAGAAACCTGTTTAGAAATAAAAAATACAGAGACCAACGGATTGGTCTCTGTATATGTAATGTAATCTAATTTCTATTCATTATTTGTAAGCGTCATTTTGATCACACAATTTGTTTTTTAACAACTCATCCGTTGGGATTGGCATATCCATTTTCTTCAGATCGAAATCAAAAGTACGGTAAGTATGCCAAGAACCTTGTACCAGATCAGCGTTAGCAGTATTTGGATAACCTAGGTTTTTTGGATAATTGTGGGTAATATGGTCTTCCATAAAACCAGAACGAATCAAATCAGGGGTAAGACACCATTCAGCATTAAATTCCTTACGACGTTCTTGTCCTAATGCTACCAACCATACCTCTGAACTAAAACCTTTATCTGATTTAACCTGTGTATAATAAGTCTTCGCGTCAGGAACTGTTACTGTAGTTTCGTTGAATGGGAGTGGATATGTAGTAGGTACTGCTATATCAGTATTGCCTTTCCCAATGTAAAAAGTAGCAATAGATTGATAATAGGGGAGATAGGTTGCAGTCAAAGATGCTTTCTTTCCTACTTCCATATTACCGAAGGCACGGTTACGAATCTGATCAACATAACTCCAAGCAACTGGATCATTTGGATTTGCACGGAACAGGCATTCGGCATAGTCTAATAATACATTGGAATATCGTTTGTAATAAATTTGTTGAGGACCCCACATTGCATTCCAATTTGCACGGCAAGAACGCCAATATTTCAAACTCCAGATTGCAGGCGCAGGTTCACCGCCATTCAAAAAGTGATAATGCTGCGTTGAAGCAATGTTTGAGCCATCACTAGCCTTAGTAATACTTTGCTGTAGATAAGGATTATATCCATAGTTTGTTGCAGATTTCCATGTTGGATCAATATCAGGTACAGCACCTTGTACACCTGAAGCATCACGACGTTTGTCGCCTTGTTCATACGAATTCCACCATTCCCAAGAGAGATAAAGTGAACCCCATCCTCCAACAGCTGGACAAGCAGTAAAATAGGTTACCCAAGCGTGGCCATCGGATACATTTCCCCCAGTCCATAGTGCGCCTTCGTCAAGAACTTCTTCCCAAATCGTTTCTTTTGTCCAAACAGCTCCCGGATCCCATAAAGTGGTGAAAGAAGGATTTAATTCATATTTTCCACTTTCAATTACTTGTTTTAAAGCCGCTGCTGCTAATGCATAGTCTGCTGCTGCTTCAGCAGGAACACGGTATGCTTTCCACATATAAGCTTCGCCCAGATATGAAAGGGCAAAACCTTTTGTACAACGTCCATATTCTCCGTTCAATGGATCCCATTGAAGCTCATCTGCCGCTGTTTTCAAATCAGTGATGATGAAATTCCACATTTCAGTAAAATCTTTCGCACGAGCTTTCGCTGGAGTATTAAGATATGTTTCGCCTTCTTCCAATAAAGGTACACGACCGAAAGTTTTAGCCAACCAAATATAGAAGAAAGCGCGAATACCTCTTGCCTGTCCATCCAATGACGTCTTTAAAGCAGGAGTAATAGCCGTTGAAGTATTAAGACCGGCGAGGAAAATGTTACAACGACTAATTGCTCCATAACATTGTTTCCAACCTGAAAGTAGTTCAGGGCTAGCAGCAGTCCAGTTTTGTGTGTTCCAGTCTTTATCCCAACCGGTTGCCTGAGTATCCATTGTTGGATGCCCACCTACAAACAAGTTCGGTTTAAATCCCCAGTCTCCATCGGCATCGGCGTTACCATCTCCGTCAACATCTCCACCCGGAAGCATATAATCGTAGCAACCAACAAGTCCAGCCAAAGCATCCTTGTCCGACTTAAACATTTGATCAGAAGGTAAAATGGAATAATGATCAACTGTTAAGAATTCCTTATCATTACATGAACTTATTCCTAGCAAGAATAATCCAATGACAAATGAAAATAATATTTTTGATATGTTTTTCATGATTTTAATCGATATTAAGTGAAACAATTAGAATTGAATGTTCAAACCTGCTGAATAAATACGAGGATTAGGATAACGACCTGTATCCAAACCTGTAAACAACACACTGCCTTGTCCTGATTCAGGATCACCATATTTGTTGTAACTGGAGATACAGAATACATTTTGTACAGAAACATAAAGACGAGTACTTGCAACGTTTAATGACTTCAACAAGTTCTTACTAAAATTATAACCGATCTGTATATTGCTTATTTTCAAGAAATCACCATTTTTAACCCATGCTGAAGAACCACGCATGTTTTGATTGTAATCCATGATTGACAACTTAGATAAAGTGTTGCTGTGATTTTGCGGAGTCCAAGCCTCTTGTGCTGAAGATGTTAAAATATTAGGAATTGTACCATTATCTGTTCCGTAGATATTAGATAACGTCATTGCTGAGTAAGAATAGATTTGTTGCCCGTATACTCCATAAGCATAAACCGAGAAATCCCAATTTTTGTAAGAAGCATTTAGTGTCAAACCGTAATTTAACTTAGGGAAACCATTACCTAACACAACCATGTCTTTCTCATCAATTACACCATCACCATTAACATCTTTATACTTAAAATCACCGGCCCCTGTTTGAGTTTTTTGATAAGGGATAAAAGTGGATGTTGAATGACCTGCAGCAATAGCTCTGGCATTTGAAGCTGCCGTAGCAGCAACGTTTAAAGCATCAACCTCAGCCTGAGATTGGAATACACCCTCTACCTGGTAACCATAGAAAGAACCTACGGCATAACCTTCACGACAAATCGAATGCCCGTCCCAGTGTACGCCTGAAGAAGCTGCTACTGCACCAACGTTTGAACCGTCATTGGTTGATGAACCGTTAACACTAAACAAATCATCTCCCATCTTAATAACCTTATTTTTCAAGCTAGAACCTGTCAAAGTAGCACCGAAATTCCAATCCTTATTAATTTGCTTCTTATAGTTAATACTTAATTCAACACCTTTATTCTGGATTTCACCATAATTAGTATAAATAGAGCTATAACCGGTTGAAGAACGTAGTGATTGATTCAACAACAGGTCTTTAGATGTACGAGTGAAATAATCTGCTGTAATATTCAGACTATTATTGAATAAACCTAAATCAACACCAATATTACTTTGTTCATTGGTCTCCCATTTCAAATTAGGGTCAACTAATACTTTAACATATCCATTAACTGTTTGTTTTGTTGTACCTAAACCTGAAGCTCCATCTTGTGAATAATAATAGTATCCAATAGATTTTGAAGTCAATGCGTTTATAGCTTTATCTGTTGATCCTCCTGAATTACCAGTTCGTCCCCAGCCTAAACGAAGTTTCAAATTACTGATAGCCGGAGTATTTTTCATAAAATCCTCTTCAGTGATTCGCCATGCTCCAGCTAAAGAGGGAAAAGTACCAAACATATTCCCTGCACCAAAGTTAGAAGAACCATCACGACGAACAGTACCTGTTAAAATATAACGATCTTTCAAACTATACGTGGCACGACCAAAGTATGAAATTCCACGAACCTGCAGGTGATACTTACCATTGCCAGTTCTTGAACTTGCGTCGTTGGTTAAACTGATATCACGGATATTATCTGCAGAAAAATCATAAGATTCTGCAGAAACTTCGTCTCCGAAGCTTTTAGTTATTGAATTACCTGCCATTAAAGTAAGATTATGAATGTCATTTTTCCAATTGTAAGTCAAATAACTTTCAAGCGCAATCGTATTATCTTGAGAATTGTTTATTTGTAAATGATAACGGGCATCGTAATCCCTCAAAACAACCTTTGTTACTCCATCTGGTTCATAACGCTGTTTGTTACCGCTAAAGTTCTCATAGTTGCTGGCAGTTAAATTATAAGAAGCTATAGTTTTAAATGTTAGTCCTTTATATAATTTAATATTAGCATATGCACTGGCCAAAACCTGATTGTTTTTTGTCAACCCATTGTTTTCCATTTGAGAAGCAACTAAATTATCTGAAGTACCACCATCGTAAGAATTTGGGAATTGATAACTAGTTCCATAAGTTCCGTTTGCATTTCTTACATTCGGGCTATGGAGGACACCATTCGCATCTACATAATCCAGAGTTGGGCACATGAAAGCCATATCACGGAGAGAAGAAAGATTACCGTTATTAGTACCGTTACCAAAGTTACTACCGTGAGTTTCTGAATGAACAAAATTAATGTCACCACCTACCTCAATGAAATTAGCTACTTTAGTAACTGCATTGGCACGGGCGGTCAACCGGTTGTAATTTGAATTGATAACAATACCATCATTATTTAAATAACTGACCGAAAAGTTAGACTGAGTTTTATCTGTACCCCCTGAAACAGAAAGATTATATTGTTGTTTTAAAGAAACGCGAGTCATCTCTTTTTGCCAGTCAATATTATTTCTTTTACCATCATACGCCGTAGTGAAAATTGCATTAGCAGGAACTCCACCATCGTTAGCACGGCCAGCACGTATATTTTGAGCAAACTGGTCAACATTACCGACAGCCAATGTTGAAGCTAAAGTTTGTACCCCATAGTCAGCCGAGAAAGTTAGATGTGTAGCACCTTCCTTACCATGCTTTGTGACAATCATGATAACACCATTTGCTCCGGCTGAACCATATATAGCAGTAGCAGATGCATCTTTCAATACTTCAATACTTTCAATATCGCTAGGGGCAAGAAAGTTGGCATTTGTACCTACCTGTACACCATCTACTACATACAGAGGATTGGCACTACCGTTAATAGTTGCAACACCACGAATACGAATGGCTGCGTTTGCATCAGGAGCTCCATCTTGTGATGTTACCATTACACCAGCAGCAGCTCCTTTCAAACCTTCCAAAATATTCGTAGGACTTTTTTTCATCATTTCGTCTCTGTTAACCGAAGCAACCGAACCAGATACGTCTGACTTCTTTATTGAGCCATAACCGACAGCAACAACTTCGTCCAACATTTTTGAATCAGAAACTAAAGCAACATTAATAACACTTGACTTAACAATAGATTGCTGTTTCTCCATACCAATGTAGGAGAAAACAATCGTAGAACCTTTGGGAGCACTAAGGTTATACTTACCGTACATGTCAGTGATAGTCCCGTTTGTCATTCCTTTTAACATAACGGAAACGCCAACCATTGGACTTCCATCATTTGCATCGGTAACAACCCCCGAAACTGAAAGATTCTGCTGAGCAGAAACAAAGCTTACTCCAAACAGGAGTAACGCAATTAGAAAATTGATTTTTCTTTTCATGGAATTAAATTTAATAATAAAAGGTTAATTTATATTGAAAGTAATATTTTTTAAGCATTCATAGCACTTACGTCGATATCTGGCTAACCGTTAAATATATGTAAAACAGTTCTTGAATGTTTACCATTGGGATTTTGTACCCTAACTAGTCCAAAAAGAACATAGCGGTACTGCGAGAATTTCATACTTGCTCAATAGGTTTTTTAATCCCTTTCGAACAGATAGAATCGAGTGACTTTCATCCATAATTCATTTTAATTTAAAGTTAATAATATATGTTTGATTTAATAGAAATAATTTCAAATTTTACAGTTAAAATATAACAAAATCAAAAGTTGATAATCTCTCCCTTTGAAAATGGCCTTACAACAGTTTTCTAATCCAAACTCTTCGATTCATTTGTAAGCCATTTTCAATATAATTTCTTTCACAGGATTTCTTCCCAAGAATCTTCGATATGTATAGGAATAGCCAGTATATTATATTTCAATGTAGAAAGCCTGTTTCGCACAGTTTCATATTTTTAATATTTATTGTACAAACTTACCTATTTATATTTTATCCTCTTATTGTATGGGTTTCATTTACTTTTCCACTGGTTACATTCGAGCCCAATTCGTAACAAAAACTTTACTATAGGTTACATTTTCTACTCTAATCATAAATTTTATCTAAAACCAGTAAATATTTTTTTGTATTTTTTTGATTTTTGAATTAAAAAAATACAAAACGATTTCAATGTAAATTACTTTTAGCAATGTTGTTTTAACTATTGAACTCGCGCGGAACATCCAGTATCGGGGAGAAAACAGGATATATTACTTAGCATAAAAACAGAGCATTTTATCTTATACTCTCTGTACATTTACATTAAATTTTCATGGGAAAATCTCGGAGGCTTATCAAAAAAGAACAGCCGAAAATGAATCCGACTGCTTTATATTAAATGTATTACGTATATCAATCAAGCTTCTTATTATCATTAATATGTTGGGCATATTCTTTAGGGGACATACCATAAAACTCCCTGAATGAATTGGAGAAATGAGACAGGTTCGAGAAACCCAACGCATACGCAAGTTCAGAAATACCCGTTTTTTGGGTGGAAAGCAATTCTGCTGCTTGTTTCAAGCGAATAGACTTAATAAAATCACGG
>Ga0302213_1000670_pt1 | contig 18509 bp, 16 predicted proteins | sample II_Fen_N1_2_FD_194583 | JGI IMG/M metagenome (GOLD analysis project Ga0302213, IMG submission 194583) | Peat permafrost microbial communities from Stordalen Mire near Abisko, Sweden - II_Fen_N1_1 | ecosystem: Environmental > Terrestrial > Soil > Wetlands > Permafrost | place: Sweden: Abisko... | reverse complement strand
TATAACACTTTGGACATCACGATTTCGGACGTTAAATCCAACCGTTATTCTTCGTTTTGTATCTTCGCGTGAAACCTGAGCAGGACCGGATTTAATCTGAATATCGGCCACTTGCTCAAATGGGATTTGACCTCCGTTTGGTAGTGTCACAGTGAGGTTTTTCACATCGTCCAGACTTTGACGGTAATCTTTATCAAAACGAACGACTAACCCAAAGCGCTTCTCTTCTTCGAACACCACTCCTGCCTGACTTCCGGCAAATGCAGCCCGTAAAACACGATTTACATCTTCAATTGAAAGTCCATACTGAGCTAATCTATCGCGATTATAGTTAATTTGTATTTGTGCAAGCCCGGTAACTTTCTCTACATTTATATCTTCAACGCCATCAACACGTTGAATGATTTTTTCTATTTGCTCAGCCTTCTCTGCAAGTTTATCTAAATCATCCCCAAAAATTTTCACGGCAATATCCTGTCGAGAACCGGAAAGTAACTCATTAAAACGCATTTGTATCGGCTGTTGGAACTCAAACTTCACGCCTGCCAATGGAATTAATGCTTCCTCCATCTTAGCAACCAATTCTTCGCGGGTTTTGGCGCTGGTCCATTCGTGTTTATCTTTCAAAGTGATAATATAATCACCCGTTTCCATAGGTGTTGGGTCGGTGGGAATTTCACTGGCTCCAATTTTACACACAGTATGTTTGATTTCAGGAAATTTTTCGAGAAGAATTTTATTTGCTTTTTCAACTGTTTCAATGGTATTTGAAAGCGAACCACCCTGTAAAGTCATTACTGCAGCAGCTAAGTCGCCTTCTTCCAACTGAGGAATAAACTCTCCACCCAAACAACTGAAAATAAAAACACTAACAACAAAAGCTATTATCGCTAAAATGGATACAAGTGATTTACGTCTGAGTGCAAAATCAATTATCGGATTAAAAATACGATTTAAACGATTCATCAATTTATCCGAGAAATTAGTTTTGTGTTCAGTACTTTTGCTCAAAAATAAAGCTGAAACCATTGGAACATACGTTAGCGACAGAATTGCAGCACCAATAAGTGCAAATGCAACCACTTGTGCCATTGGCCTGAACATTTTACCTTCAATACCAACCAATGCCATAATCGGAAGATATACGATTAAAATAATAATCTGACCAAAGGTAGCAGAACTCATCATTCGTTTTGCCGAATCAAATACGTTCTCGTCCATCTGCTTTTGAGTGAGACGTGCTACACCTTGATGATGAGTTTTACTTTGAGTAATCCGGTGAACTACGCTTTCGACAATAATAACAGCACCGTCAACAATCAACCCAAAATCAATAGCGCCCAGGCTCATTAAATTACCTGAAACTCCGAAAAGTTGCATTAAGGACAACGCAAAAAGCATAGAAAGTGGAATAACCGAGGCTACAATTAAGCCTGCACGCAGATTTCCCAGCAGTAGAATCAATATAAAAATTACAATTAGCGCACCTTCAACCAAATTGCTTGAAACAGTATCAATAGCTCTTCCAACTAAATCAGAACGGTTCAGAAATGCTTCAATTTTTATGCCCGGAGGCAATGATTTTTGAATTGACTCAACGCGTTTCTCCACGTTTTCAATCACTTCATGAGCATTTTTACCCTTCAACATAAGTAATACTCCACCTACCGCTTCAGATGTATCAACTACCAATGCACCATACCGTGTGGCGTTCCCAAATTGCACTGTAGCTATATCTTTTATCACTACAGGCATACCGGCACCATTAGTTTTTACAACTATTTTCTCAATATCTTCAAGCGATTTGACTAAACCAATGCCACGGATAAAATAAGCAGTTGGTTTTTTATCAATATATGCACTTCCAGTGTTTTCATTATTATGTTCCAACGCTTGAAAAATATCAGCAAGCGATATATTCATAGCGCGCATCCGTTCGGGATTTAAAGCGACCTCATATTGTTTTACATACCCCCCGTAGCTATTTATATCGGCAACTCCGGGCGTACCAAGCATTTCGCGACGCACAGTCCAGTCCTGCAAAGTACGCAGATCCATAGCTGTGTATTTATGCTCAAAACCTTTTTCAACGGCCAAGCGATATTGATAAATCTCACCTAACCCTGTTGAAACAGGAGCAAGTTCAATTTTGGCTAAGCCCGGAGGAATACCCTCTTCGGCTTCTTTTAATCGTTCTGAAAGTTGCTGACGAGCCCAGTAAACATCTACATCGTCTTTAAACACAACTGTAACAACTGATAAACCCAAACGGGAAATTGACCGAAGCTCAATGATATCGGGAATATTAGCAACTGCCACTTCTATAGGTGAAGTTATAAAACTCTCTACTTCCTGGGTAGCTAGCGATGGTGCTAGCGAAATAATTTGCACCTGATTATTGGTAATATCCGGAATGGCATCAATAGGTAACCTGGAGAGCGAATATGTACCCCAACCTATAAGTGCCAATACAAACAATCCAATTAAAAATTTATTTTTTATTGAAAAACGAATGATATGTTCTATCATAATTTAATTTTAATATGATTATTAATATGTCAATTTTGAATTCGTTTGACTAACACAAACGAAAAATGAGTAAACAAAACAATTGCTTACTAACACATTAAGAATCAAATTAAAAATGTAGCATTTAAAGCCAGGATGGAACGTCCCGATTGAAGAAGTCCCAAATTGGGAGGAGGAATATTAATTTTCAGGTGATTAATAACAGCTTCATTGGCAAAAACAAAAGTTTGAACAATCAGCTTTGCAGCTAAAATTTGCTTTATCAACAATTGCGAAGAGACCTGAGAAACCGGAGTATCAGTATTCACCCGAAATAAATGGCAATTTTCAGGATGATGATTCAAATCATCACACGACACATCTTCGTGGGATTGATTTTGACTGGGATGTATTTGCTTATGAACAGCAACACATGAATCGGAAGCTACAGACTCAATACCTTCATTGGCACAAACATTGCAGCAATAACTTACAACATTAAAGCCGACTCCTGCTAAAATAAAATAGTAGCAGGAAAAATAAATGAATATGTATTTAAAGTATTTTGTCATGGTTTCCGGAACAAAGATACTAGCTTTATTATTCTCCTGAAATTTTTTTTGTTATTTTTAGGTAATATCTGTCTTTTAAATTGTAAATTTGTCCCGTAAAATAATTCAGGTATTTGTATATGAAAAAGAATTTTATCAAGCTGATTTTCAGCACACTAATTTTATTTTTATTTTTCTCTTGCACATCTAAAACAATAAAAACAGAAGAAAAAGACTTTGTAAAAAGGTATTATTTAGCAAAAGACACCACAAAAGGTTCGTTAAGCATTGACATTGAAGTAGAAATTCCTACTCAATTTGCCGATTCTAATGTATTAAAATCGATTCGTGCCACTATTATTTCCAATTTATTTGGTAGCGAATATGTTGCTTTAAAAAATGATTCTTTAGCCCCATTTTATGCAAAAGAACTTTTAATTGATTATAAAAGAAACAACGAAGGTTTAATAGACGAATTAGACAGCACAAGTCGCTACTCTTTTAATAATGAGCATACTGTTTCGGGATACAGTCTGTTGAGTGACAAGATTATATATGCGTACGGCATTGAACGATATGTGTATATGGGTGGTGCTCACGGACTTGAAACAAGAAACTATTACAATTTCAATTTAAAAACCGGAAAAGTAATCACTGAAAAAGACCTTTATAAACCGAATTTCCAATCAGCATTAGCTCAACTAATTAAAGTACGTATAGTTGAAGAAAGCAAGGAGTATAAAGATCAGAAAAATGCTGACCCAATCACGAACCTTGACGAAACCGACTTCTGGACAGACTCAATTAAACCTAACGGAAACTTTTATATTACCGATGAAGGCATAAACTATGTGTTCAATCCGTATGAAATTGCACCTTATTATATGGGTCAAACAGAAGTATCATTACCATTTGAACGTTTGAAAAATCTTTTAAAACCAAACAGTATAATTAGCTATTTGGTTGAAAAAAAGAGTAAATCGTCGAAATAAAAACTCCTAAACTGATTAAACTATTTATGAATTCATTTTTAGAGCTTTTAAAATCCAGACGTAGTATTCGCAAATATTTACCCAAAGCTGTAGAACCTGAAAAGATCAAATTACTCACAAATGCAGCACTAATGTCGCCTGCATCAAAACGTAGTAATCCGTGGGAGTTTATCGTTATTCAGGATACAGATACTCTCCACAAATTAGCCGAAAGCCGAATTCATGGTTCTCAGTTTTTAGCTAATTCACCGCTTGGAATTGTAGTGATTGCCGATACTACTAAAAGCGATGTTTGGTTGGAAGATGCGTCAATTGCGTCAATTATTATTCAATTACAAGCTCAGGATTTAGGATTAGGAAGTTGTTGGATACAGGTTTACGGACGTCAGAAAGATGAGAATACCAGCACCGAAAGCTATATTCGAAATTTATTGAACATTCCGGAAAACTATGCCGTTTTAAACATTATTTCAATTGGCTATCCCGACGAAGAGCGTAAAGCGTATGACGAAAACAAACTTCCGCTAGAGAAGATACATTCTGAAAAGTATTGATAATAAACACATAACCGTTCTCTTATGGCTCAAAAAAAAGACAATCGCTTAGCATGGGGAGTTACCCTGCTTGTTTTTGGCTGCATGTTTCTGATAAGACAGCTCCATATTTTAGCTCCTGAAATAGATTCAGTTATATTTGATTTTAAAAATTACCCGCTTATAATGGGTATTATCTTTCTGCTTTGCCATAGCAATAAAACAGTTGGTATCGTACTAATTGTAGTTGGTTTGCTTTTCAGATTATCAGATATTATTATTTGGACGAGACATATCTCTGATTTTATTTGGCCGGTATTACTTATAATTGCCGGTGGCATACTCGTTTTTGGAGTAAAAAAGAGATAAATTCCAACCTATATTTACTTATAAATAATTGAAAAACAAATGAAAGCAGTATTTATTGGTTCGGGTAGTGTAGCTACACATTTATCCTTAGCATTAAAAGAGAAAGGAATCACCATAAGTCAGGTGTATAGCAGAACCCGAACAAATGCTGAAATTTTAGGTCAAAAACTGAATGCTCCATTCACAAGTACTATTTATGAAATAGACACAAAAGCCGATATTTATTTTTACGCTTTAAAAGATTCAGCATTCCGTGAATTTATACGAAATTTTGAGATGCCCAATGCTATTCATGTGCATACGGCAGGCAGTATTTCGATCAATGAATTTGATGGTTTTGCCTCAAAATATGGCGTTTTTTATCCGTTACAAACTTTCTCAATAAACAAAGCGGTTGATTTTAGCGAAATTCCTATCTGTATTGAAGCATGTAATTCTGAAATCCAATTAAAGTTACTGGAAATTGCTAAATTATTAAGTAACAAAACATATATTATTACATCGGAACAACGCAAGAAACTTCATCTGGCAGCCGTATTTGCATGTAATTTCACCAATTACATGTACGATGTAGCTTCTCAACTCATGGAGGATTCTGGTCTAATGTTCGATATAATCAAACCTTTGATTTTGGAGACTGCCGATAAAGTTCAATCAATAACTCCTTATGCTGCACAAACTGGACCGGCTGTAAGATATGATGAGAGAACCATAAAAAAACATTTGAGTATGCTGAATAGAAATTCAGAATATCGGAAAATATACAGACTTTTATCGAAAAGTATTAACAAAAGACATAAAGATCAACGATAGTTACAAATTATGACATCTTTCCTGAGACTTATACGAATTAAAAATCTGATTTTCATTGCATTCATTCAGCTTGTAATGCGACAGATTATTCTTGTCCCTATTTTGCAGACATATGGATTTGATGCGGTATTGCAGACCAACATGCTTTTACTGCTAATTACAGGAACTGTATTTATTGCTGCTGGAGGATATGTTCTCAACGATTATTTCGATGTAAAAATTGATGCTATCAACCGACCAGACAAGCAAATTGTCGGGAATACTATCACCAGAAACAGAGCAATGACTATACATCAGATTCTAACAGGTCTGGGAGTAATTTGTGGATTATTGCTTGCTTTTTTTTCAAAAAGTTTCACAATTGCCTTTATTTTCATTGTAGTTCCCGGACTATTATGGTTTTATTCAGCCAGTTACAAACGTCAATTTGTAATTGGCAATCTCGTTGTAGCCTTTGTAGCGGCTCTTACGGTGCTTGTTGTAGGTATATCTGAATTAGCTTCTCTTCAATGTGAATATGGAAAACTCATTTTTGAAACTCCAATTCCTGGTCAATTTTATGGTTGGATTGGTGGATTTGCACTTTTCTCATTCCTGTGCACCTGGATTCGTGAAATAATCAAAGATATGGAAGACGAAAAGGGTGATAGAGAAATGGAATGTCGTACCATGCCAATAAAATGGGGAGTAAATAATACAAAACTATTTTTATATGGATTAATTATCGTTACTACTGCATGTTTATACGCTGTAAATGAGTATCTGATTGTTTTTCCGGGAACATTGACTTTCAGATATTTGACTTTCGGCATCGCATTACCATTTATTGCTTTAATCTATCTTATCGTCACTGGAAAGTCAGCTTCAGAATATCATCAAGCCTCTACCCTATCAAAGTTTATAATGCTTGTTGGAGTTTTATATAGTTTTGCTTTTTATTATTTACAAGCTAAAACGCATGGAATTAGCCTCTTTAATCTGTTTATTGTAAGATAATTTACTGTATTTGAACTGTATTGACATTAAATTTGTTACTTGTCAAATCACACGTAAGTTTCAATTTGGTTAAACATATTATTCACTCACTATGCTATCTAATTTAAGCAATTACAATATTATCCTTGCATCTCAATCTCCTCGACGCCATGAACTTTTAAAGGGTCTAAACATTCCATTTGAAGTAAAAGTTATTGATGTAGAAGAGACATACCCCGAACAGCTTTTTGGCGTTGATATTCCAATGTATCTGGCCGAGAAAAAAGCAAATGCCTATGTCTCTAAAATGCAAGAAAACACCTTATTGATTACTGCGGACACAATAGTTTGGCACGAAGGAAAAGTGTACGGAAAACCCGCCGACAAAGCCGAAGCAACCAGAATGCTTAAAGCCTTATCCGGGAAAACGCACGAGGTCATTACAGGAGTTTGTATCAGCACATTAAAACAAAGAAAAACTTTCCACGTAATTTCAGAAGTTCGTTTTACAAGTCTTACTCCGTCCGAGATTGAATATTATCTGGATAATTACAAACCTTATGACAAGGCTGGCTCATATGGTGTTCAGGAATGGATTGGTTATATTGGTGTTGAACACATTGAAGGTTCATATTTTAATGTTATGGGATTACCAGTTCAGCGACTTTATACAGAACTTAAACGTTGGAGAAAGTAAATTTACTTATCACAATTACCGCCACAACTACATTCTTTTCCTTTAGCCATTTCAAATGCTTCTTTGCCCTCTGATACAGAGAAATAGATTAACCCGGCAGTGCCAATAATATCGGCATATTCAAAACCGGTTAGTTGGTATATAAGACTAGAAACTAAGAGTACTAAAGACATATAAACACACACTTTTGTACAATTACTATCGGCAATAATTGGCGCCGAACTTAATTCTGTTCCCACTCTCTTTTTCTGATTCATTAGCCAAATCATCACCAAAATAGACAACACTGAAATAATTATACCCCACAAGGTTGTTTCCGGTTTATGATGGTTTATCAAATTTATAATGACACCTGCCAATAAACCTATAGATAACACATAGAACGACAGACCTGTCACCCTCAGCGCATTTACCTCAAATTTAGTTTTGGAACTATTAGGCTCACGCCTTATACGCAAAATCATAATGGCAATACCAACTCCGGAAACCACCTCAATAAAGCTATCCACCCCAAATCCAAATAATGTAAGAGCTCCATCGTTATATCCTAAAAACATTGATACAATGCCTTCAATTACATTATAGAAAATGGTGAACAAACTTAGTTGATAAGCTCTTTTATATAATTTTTGTGTGCTATCCATTTTTCAATTATTTTGGTTACAATTAATACAAGAAGCTTATAAAAAGTGCAATATTCAACAATGAAACCACTACACCAAGTAAATAAAGCATTATTTTTGAAAAAACAGTATTCTTATATTTACCCATAACTTTCTCTGATGATGTTAAATACACCTGCAAAAAAATGGTGAAGGGCAATTGAATACTCAAAATCATTTGCGAAATTATAAGCCCTTTAAATGGATTAGTAATCAACATAATAATTCCCAATGCAAGTATCAACGATAAAGCGACACCCATACGTGAGTGATTGTCTTTTATATCATATGGTTCTTTATACATTCCGGCAAAAATACTACCGGCCGCCATTCCAGAAGTTATGGTTGAAGCAATACCTGAAAATAATAAAGCCACTGCAAACACTACCGCAGCATTTGTTCCTAATAATGGAGTAAGTAAATGATTAGCTTGCTGTAACTCAGACACAGGTGTTTTTGTTTTAAAAAATGTAGCCGCAGCCAATAAAATCATTGCACTGTTAATTGCCCAACCAATCAGCATTGAAACTAATGTGTCTAAAAACTCGTAACGAAGCTGCCTGTTTATTATTTTTTCATCTTGTAAGTTCCATTGCCTGCTTTGTATAATTTCGGAATGTAAAAATAAATTATGAGGCATGACTACAGCTCCAAGCACACTCATTATTATCAACATAGAGCCTTTTGGAAATGTGGGCGTAACCCAACCTACCATTGCACTATTCCAATCGACTTGCACCAACGAAAGTTCATATAAAAAAGACAAGCCAATAACAGATACAAAAGCTATAATCCATTTCTCAATAATTTTATAGGAATTGGTATAAAGCATTATTATTACAAATACAGTAACCAACAATGCACCCGCACGTATTGGTATATGAAACAACATGTTTAACGCTATAGCACCTCCTAATATCTCAGCTAACGATGTTGAGATAGATGCCAACATAGCCGATGTCAGTAAAAACTTAGAATAACTCGGCTTTAAATAGATTGCAGTCGCTTCGGACAAACAAAGCCCAGTAGCAATACCTAAGTGTGCAACATTGTGTTGTAACATTATAAGCATAATGGTTGAAAGTGTAACCATCCACAACAACGCATAACCATAATCGGCACCGGCAGCTAAATTTGATGCCCAGTTTCCGGGATCAATAAACCCCACTGTTACAAGTAGTCCCGGACCTATGAATTTAAAAACGTCTAACCCACCATAAATGGGTCGATAGTTTTTACGATCTATATTTTTGAAAAGTTTGAACATAATTAAATTTACAAATCTAAACAGTTGAAATATCAAATCTGTTCCAGACAAACATAATTTTACAGTAACTGAATACTCAACAACTAATGAGATTCAAAGATAGAACAAATGAGTACTCCTATACAAAAATTAACCAATTCTTCCAATTTAATTCTAAAAATATGCAAATTTATCGCTTACCAACAAAATACTTTAAAAAAAATACATTAATATTTCTAAATATCATTGTTAACTAGTTTTTTTTTACAATCTTTGCAAAGTAAACAAGAAATTAAACAAAAAGGTTTCGGAACAATTGAGTATTTATATATTTCCCTGCGAAATTAGATAAAAAAACTCAGCAAATTTTATTTGAACTATATTCACAATCACTATATTCACTAAAAATTACGAAAAATGAAAAACGAAAACGAAAAACCTTTGTTAAGCGAAGAAGAGGAAACTCTCAAAACACTTTTAAAAGTTCACACTTACACAGTAGGATCATTCTCTTATGATGTTCCTGCCCGAGTACTTACCAGAAAAGGAGAATCAACAAGATTAACTACAAAAGAATCATTGTTACTTGTCCTTTTTGCAGCTAATGCAAATGTATTTATCGATCGCAAAACTGCATTAAGAATGATTTGGAAGGATGACAACTATTACAATTCAAGAAGTATGGATGTGTATATCTGCAAATTACGCAAGTTATTGAGCGAAGATGAAAACGTTCATATTGTAAACTTACATGGTAAGGGTTATAAACTGATTTGCTTGTCAGAATAGTCGAAATCATTTATTTGACAAAAAAAAAGAACTACTGTCACAATTTGGCAGTAGTTCTTCTTTTTACAGCATATCTCTTTGACAAGTAAAAAAATGCCGAATAATGAAATCGAATAATTTTTACGCTTTAGCCTTCCGGTTTAACCTAGCCTTGCTATGTTTACGCCCATAGCTAAAGTAAATAATGAATCCAAAAACCATCCAACCAATAAGGCGTATCCATGTATCCAATGGTAATGAAGCCATTTGAGCAAAACAAACCACAGCACCTAAAATTGGAACAACAGGTACCCAAGGAGTCTTGAAACCGCGAATAGCATCAGGTTCGGCCTTACGTAAGATAATAATACCTATAGAAACAATCACAAAAGCAAGCAAAGTTCCAATTGAAACCATCTCACCTAATAATCCGATAGGAAATAGCCCGGCAAAAAAAGCAGCGAAGCTACCTGTTACAATTGTAGTAATATGTGGTGTTTTAAATTTAGAATGTGTTTTAGCAAAGCTTTTCCACAATAAACCATCACTAGCCATTGTGAAAAACACGCGCGATTGACCTAATAAAAGTACAAGTACAACAGAACTCAATCCGGCAATTGCACCAATTTTAATAATCGGACGCAACCAAACTAAATCGGGTCCGGCGCTATCAATAGCTAAAGCAATAGGAGCCTCAACATTCAGATACTTATAATTTAAAATTCCGGTTAATACAAGACTTACTGCAATATACAGAACCGTACATATTAGTAACGAAAAGAGTATTCCTCTAGGCACATCACGTTTGGGGTTAATGGCTTCCTGTGAAGTTGTAGAAACAGCATCAAAGCCCACGTAAGCAAAGAAAACTACTGCGGCAGCAGTTAATACTCCCGACCATCCAAAGTGACCAAAAGTACCGGTATTTTCAGGCACAAAAGGAGTCCAGTTAGCTACATTTATATGCGAAATTCCAAAACCAATAAACAATAAAATAACTGTTACCTTAACCAACACTATAATGTTATTAAACTTAGCTGACTCTTTTATTCCGACAACCAATAAAGTTGTCATTAAAGCAACAATAAATACAGCTGGGAAATTGATGACTGAACCTGACATGTGCCAGCCTGTATGATCGAATATAAAAGGACTCTGACACATGGCAGGAGGCATCACAATTCCAAAATCCGACAAAAAACTGGTGACATAACCAGCCCAGCCTACAGCCACTGTTGCTGAACCAAACAAATATTCAAGAATTAAATCCCAACCAATTATCCATGCAACAAACTCTCCCATTGTAGCATATCCATAGGTATAAGCACTACCCGAAACAGGAATCATGGAAGCAAACTCGGCATAACATAACCCTGCTAATAAACAGCCAAAAGCTGAAATAATAAACGATAAAGCCACAGCTGGCCCCGCGTGTAAAGCAGCGGCAGTTCCTGTTAACACAAAAATACCAGCTCCAATCACACACCCAACACCCAATAAAGTCAGATTTGTGGCGCTCAAATGGCGTTTTAATGAGTTGTGATTACTGTCAGCTTGCTCTTCTAATTCAGCTAGCGTTTTTCGTATAAATAAGTCTTTAAACATAAATAAAATAGGTTTTATGCAGAATTTCAATTCACTTTGTCAGATTTTATCCTTTTCTGCTTCAGATTTGATATTTTTAAGCACAAAAATAGCTTTTTAAATCCATTTTTTAATACTCGATTCAAATTATATTCCGTAAATCTAACAAAAACGACAATCTGATTATACAACCATTGATAATAGTTAAGTGAATTTTAGTGTAAAACACTCTAAATTATGCACAAAAACAAGCAATTCATGCAGCTTTTTCTCTATTTTAGGAAAAAAGCACTATCTTTGCCCCCGAATTTTTATAAATCATTTTTATAAACATAGTATTATATAAAACCTGTATGGCTACAGATATTCAACTTAAACGTTGAAATTTAGGCATGCAAATTTTATGTAGCATAAAAAATTATTTACACATGAAATTATTAGAAGGAAAAGTAGCTATCGTAACCGGAGCTGCACGTGGTATTGGAAAGGCAATTGCCCTTAAACTGGCTAGCGAAGGTGCTAACATTGCATTTACCGATTTAAATATTGACGAAAATGCCTTAAACACACAAAAGGAATTAGAAGCATTAGGTGTAAAAGCAAAAGGATATGCCTCAAATGCAGCTAACTTCGACGAAACTCATACTGTAGTTGACGAGATTGTAAAAGAATTTGGACGAATTGATGTATTGGTAAACAATGCCGGTATTACTAAAGACGGTCTAATGATGCGAATGAGCGAAGGACAATGGGATGCTGTAATTAATGTAAATTTAAAATCGGCATTCAACTTTATCCATGCAGTTACTCCTATCATGATGAAACAAAAAAGCGGTAGCATTATCAATATGAGCTCCGTAGTAGGCGTTTCGGGTAATGCTGGTCAAACAAATTACTCGGCTTCTAAAGCTGGTATGATTGGTTTGGCTAAATCGGTAGCAAAAGAGCTTGGATCTCGCGGTATTCGTGCCAATGCAATTGCACCGGGCTTTATTGAAACTGAAATGACACATGCATTAACTGAAGAGCAACGCGCAAAATGGAACGAAGTTATTCCTATGCGTCGTGGCGGAAGCCCTGACGAAGTTGCAAAAGTAACCTTGTTCTTAGCTTCAGATTTATCGAGCTATGTAAGCGGGCAAGTAATTGCAGTTTGCGGTGGAATGAATACCTAATTCGATTAAGAATAAACGACTTATAATAAAAACGCTTCAAAGAAATTTGAAGCGTTTTTTTGTTTTATATCCATAAAAAATACCTTTCCAGCATCCAATAAATCAGATAACCAAAAAGGTATTCGTGACCCAGGAGGGGTTCGAACCCTCGACCCACAGATTAAGAGTCTGTTGCTCTACCAGCTGAGCTACTAAGTCATTATTGTATCAACCGCAGAAACTGAAATTGAGCATGCAAAAGTAATCAAAAAATTAAATTATGGCGCGAAAAATCAAAGAAAAATCAAATTTATATTCAGAGCTACAAATACTCCTTAGTCCAAATATTATTTAGGCAATTCATTTTCTTTGGCTTGTGGCACTGGTTTACAGAGCACTACAGTAATATGAAAACACGATTGATGACGTTCACGTACAGCCAAAAATTTACATTCCTTGCGCATTTCCATCAGTACTCTCGTCAGCGTTGTTACCGCCTCCATGGTACTTGTTATAGTATCCAGCTTTGTATCAAAAAAATTCTTGTAGGAAATATCAACGGTAGTTCCGTACAAATGGCACGATAGCCCTTTTGTAGCATTACCATTTCTATGGCTCAAGCTATTTTGCGTTTCAACTGTTCTTAGCAGCGATGTTAGTCGAAAACGATAATTATGATATTTTTTCTCAGCTAATCGCTTCTGAAAACGATAACCAATTTCATTAAGCATATCAATAGCTTCCGGAACAAGATAGGGTTGCGAATGAGTCAGTGATTTTAACTGATAAAAACGATTATCGGTTACCTGCACTAAAATTGAATTCCGAACCAAATCATTTATCTTAGCATTAAGCTCGTCATTTGTTTCAAATGGCTTTTTCAAACCATTCTTTTGCGCATGGATTAACTGATTATCGTTTGGGTCGTTTAATTTATCGCTTGGTGAGATAGGTGCATTCGCATTATGTATATGATCACATTCTGTATATGCCTTTGATAAAACTTTTTCCTTTTTAATGGTCTTGTGAGACACAATCCCAATTGTTATTGCAACTGCAATTCCTAGAAGAGCAAATATGATAATGAAAATTGGTTTTCTGAGCTGTTCTTTGATCATATGTTATAAAATTTCGTATGCAAAGATAAAAAAAATGCATGTTGCACCAAATATATTTTATTTTAAGTTTTCAACAATTTCACGAAAAACTGCAACTTTCTATCTTTATTTTTTTTTGTATATAATAGTTCATAAAATGCGAACTATTTTCTTCTGAAATTAAAATTTATTGGCTAACTTTGCACTTCTAAATCTAAAAATAGTTATATGAAACCAACTTTATTTGTATTAGCAGCAGGAATGGGTAGCCGTTATGGCGGTTTGAAACAGTTAGACGGACTTGGCCCAAATGGTGAAACAATTATGGACTATTCGATTTACGATGCAATTAAAGCCGGTTTTGGTAAAATTGTATTTGTAATTCGCGGTAGTTTCGAAAATGATTTCAAAACTGTTGTAATAAACAAATTCAAAGATTTGATTGACACTGATATCGTATTCCAGGAAATCAGTAAAGTACCAGAAGGAAGCACTTATAATCCTGAGCGTGAAAAACCATGGGGAACAAACCATGCAGTTTTAATGGGCAAAGATGCTATTCGCGAACCTTTTGCAGTAATTAATGCCGATGACTTTTACGGTCAGGAATCGTTCGCTATTTTGGCCGACTTCCTACGCAGCGTTAACGGAAAAAAAAATGAATACTGCATGGTTGGTTACCGGGTTGGTAATACACTTTCTGAAAGTGGAGCTGTGAGTCGTGGAGTATGTGTTGTTGACGAAAACCAACTGCTACTAAACGTTGTTGAGCGTACCCATATTGAAGAAAAAGGTGGAACCATTATTTATCAAGATGAAAAAGGTGAAGAAGTTGCCATTCATCAAAACACACCTGTATCGATGAATATGTGGGGATTTACTCCAGATTACTTTGATTATTCAGAACAATACTTCAAAGAGTTTTTAGCTGAAAATGGCCAAAAATTAAAATCTGAATTCTATATACCATTGGCAGTAAACAATCTAATTACAGAAGGGAAAGTGACTTGTAAAGTATTGGATACTCCATCAAAATGGTTTGGAGTTACGTATGCAGAAGATCGCCCACAGGTTGTATTAAAAATCAACGAGTTAGTTCGCAAGGGTATTTATCCTGAAAAATTATTTAAATAATAAGCAAATAATATGGCAAGAATTTTAGTAACTGGTGGAACAGGTTATATCGGTTCACATACAGTTGTAGAATTGCAAAAGATTGGTTACGATGTTGTAATTGTTGACAACCTTTCCAATTCAAACATTGATGTATTGAACGGTATTGAAAAAATCACTGGCATACGTCCGGCATTCGAAAACATTGATTGTGTAGATTATGTTAGCATGGATCGCATGTTCGATAAATATAATGATATTGAAGCAATTATTCATTTTGCAGCAAGTAAAGCTGTCGGTGAATCTGTAGAAAAACCATTATTGTATTATCGTAACAATCTGGTGTCATTAATCAATTTATTACAATTGATGCCTATACACAAGGTGAAAAATTTTGTTTTTTCATCGTCATGTACAGTTTATGGACAGCCAGACATTTTACCTGTAACAGAAAATGCACCCATTAAAGTGGCCATGTCTCCTTACGGCAATACAAAACAAATTGGTGAAGAGATTATCAGTGATACTATTCATGCAAATCCTTGTTACCAGAGTATAATTCTTCGTTATTTCAATCCAATTGGCGCACATGCCTCAGCTGAGATTGGAGAATTACCACTAGGTGTACCTAATAATCTATTACCATTTGTAACTCAAACTGCAATTGGCATACGGAAACAATTATCGGTTTTCGGATCTGATTATAATACTCCAGATGGATCTTGTATACGTGATTACATACATGTTGTGGATTTGGCAAAAGCGCATGTAATTGCAGTTCAGCGCATGTTAGGCGAGAAAACTAAATCTCGTGTTGAGACATTTAATTTAGGAACTGGTCGTGGATTATCTGTATTGGAGATAATTGAAACCTTTGAAAAAGTAAATGGGGTGCAAATTCCGTACAAAATAGTAGATCGTCGCGAGGGTGATATAGAAAAGGTATGGGCCGATCCAACTTATGCAAACACCGAATTAGGCTGGACAGCTCAGGAAACTGTTGAAGAAACTCTGAGGAGCGCTTGGGTATGGGAGCAAAATCTTGCAAAACAGACAAAAGCAGAATAGTCACAAAACTAACTAATTTTAAAATGAACAATTAATATAGCTGATTTACAGAACTATTAATTGTTCATTTTGTTTTTCATAAACACTGACTTCAATAAAAAAAACGAATATGTTATATCCTTTAAAATTCAGCCCAATTCTCAAAGACAAAATATGGGGTGGAACAAAACTTAAAAGTTTATTTGGAAAAGATGCTCAAACAGACAAGTTGGGCGAAAGCTGGGAACTATCAGGGTATGAAGGAGACGAATCGGTTGTTACGAACGGAATTCTGGCTGGGAATAACCTTACTGAGCTTATTGAAGTTTACATGGGCGAATTGGTGGGTGATAAAATATTTGATGAATATGGCTTATCATTTCCCTTATTATTCAAACTCATTGATGCTAATGAAAACCTGTCGATACAAGTACATCCGGGCGATGAAGTAGCTGCTGAACGCCACAATTCATACGGTAAAACAGAAATGTGGTATGTGATTGATGCGGATAAAGATGCGGAACTGATAATTGGCTTCACAAAGGATTGTACCCGCGAAGAGTATTTGAGCGCTCTGGAGACTGATAAGGTTGAAGATTTATTACAAAAAGTACCTGTAACTAAAGGTGATGTACTTTATATACCAGCTGGTTTGGTTCACGCTATAGGGAAAGGTATTGTGGTTGCTGAAATTCAGGAAAGCAGTGATATAACTTACCGTATTTACGACTACAAACGTACCGACGACAAGGGCAAAGAAAGAGAATTACATACAGACCAGGCGTTGGATGTTATTGATTTTTCGGCCAGTAAAAATCCAAAAATCTCCTATAAACCTGAGATTAATGAGATCGTAAAATTGGTACAATGCGATTATTTCACAACAAATATGGTGAACATTGACAAAGCCGTAACCCGAAACTACAGCTCAATTGACTCATTTGTTGCTTATATGTGCCTGGAAGGTAATTTTGTTATTGAATATAATAATGATAAAACGATTGTAAACAAAGGCGATACTATACTTATTCCGGCCTGTATCGATGAAGTTACTTTAATTCCTGACAATAAAGTCACTTTACTGGAAATTTATATTGAATAGATTTCTTTTGAATTACAAAAAAAGAAAGCGCAAGAGACAGGATAAACCAGTTTCTTGCGCTTCTTCTTTTAATAGAACCTGAATTCATTATAAAATTTCTACCACCATTAGTGCATTAATAAAAAATTTATTCCGTTTTATTGAGGCTTCGCCCCAAACCCTGACTTACTTTTTGTCTTGCCACAAAAAGTAAGCAAAAAAGTCAAGACTGCGCCCGCTTCACTCGAAAAACTTACGCTCAGTTGGCTGGAAACCGTCCAAACTCGCTCCTACGTCGCTCAAACAGGACAGTTTCAAATGCCAACTTCACTTGTTTTTCGGTTCACCGGACGAGGTCACTCGTTGGCAAAACACGTGCGATCCGATAAATTATCATTGAAAGCATCTATTAAATGGTACTAAGGATTTCTCCCTTCTTTTGCTATATGCTATGTAAATAAGGGTTTCTTGTGTCTGAATTGTTTTCTACTAAGGGATAAAATACGCCTAAAAATCTGATTTTGCTATTGAAAAACCCTTAGTAGTAATCGTTACAGCTAATGACTCTCACCCTTATTATTTATTTATACAAAAATACGATAAATGAGTTATTTAAAAAGTAATAGAAATTATTTATCTCTATAGAATTAACCTCCAATTAAAACTATTTTCGCATCATCATGTGCATTAGCCCACCACCATTTTTCACATTGCTGAAGCCAAGTTGCTGTAAAATGCGTTGACCATAAGCCGAACGAGCACCCGAAGCACAGTAGAGAGTAATGTCTCGCGATTTATCGCCCAGCTCATTAACACGTGCCGGCAATTCATCCAGTTGTATATTAATAGCACCTTCGTAAGCGCCACCGGCAAATTCACCGGGCGTACGAACATCAACAATTAATGGCTCATTCGTTTGGGTTGGTGCAGACTTTTTATTTAGGTTTGCCATCATAGAAGACAAACCGCCTCCGTTAGTGACATGAGTGTAACCAAGTTGCATAAGCATTCGTTGTGCATAAGCCGAACGGCCACCCGAGGCACAATACACCACAATTTCACGATTCATATTTTCGCCAAACTCACTGCTGCGATGCATTAGGTCATCCAAAGGTATATTCACAGCATCGGGATAAGCGCCTGATCTAAATTCTGAAACAGTACGTACATCTACAATAAGTTCCGCGTTGTTATCAATGGTTTTAGTTGCTACATTTTCCTCTTTTTCTTCCAACTCCTCTCCTACTGTTTTGATTTCAACAGGCAATAAATTCAGCTGAATGTTTTTAAATCCAAACGCTCTGGCATGACGCTGCAAC
>Ga0302213_1000664_pt1 | contig 18621 bp, 15 predicted proteins | sample II_Fen_N1_2_FD_194583 | JGI IMG/M metagenome (GOLD analysis project Ga0302213, IMG submission 194583) | Peat permafrost microbial communities from Stordalen Mire near Abisko, Sweden - II_Fen_N1_1 | ecosystem: Environmental > Terrestrial > Soil > Wetlands > Permafrost | place: Sweden: Abisko... | reverse complement strand
CCGGTGCCGGTGCCTGAATCCGTGCCCGTGCTGGCGCCGCTGTCCGTGCCCGTGCCCGTGCCCGTGCCCGTGCCCGTGCCCGTGCCCGTGCCCGTGCCCGTGCCCGCGCCCGGCTCGCGCCATTCAGTCGCCGGATAACCGGCCTTGTCCGCCGCCGCGATCAGCTGGGCTGGCGTGACAGCGCCGCCGACGACTTTCACCTCCGCCATTTCCGTGGCCAGATTGACCTCCGCCGACAGCACGCCCGGCACCTGCTTCAAGGCTTTTTCCACCCGCGCCACGCAGGAGGCGCAGGTCATGTCGCTGATGTTCAGCCGCACGGATTCTTCGCCGACGGCGTAACCAGCTTTTTCGACAGCGGCTTTCAGCGTGGCCAGCGTAACTTCGGCGCTGGCCTGGACGCTGGCTTGTTCGGTCGCAAAGTTGACGCTGGCTTCGGCCACGCCGGGCATCGCGGCTAGGGCTTTTTCAACGCGGGCGACGCAGGAGGCGCAGGTCATGCCTTCGATGGGCAGCGTCCATTCCTTCAGCGCGGATGCGGGCGGTTTTGGCGGGGCGGTGGCGTTCATGTGGGCTTTCCTGAGGGGCAATCGCCGTAGTGTGAACCTTCCCACGGTGGAAAGGTCAAGCGCGGCCCCTGACGGCACCAAGGCCCACAAGAAAAAAGGAAAATCGCTTAACTTTCCCACCGTGGAAAGGTTCAGACTGCGTTTTTCAGATCATCTTCACCACTTCAAGGAGTTTTTATGGAATTCACCATCCCCGCCATGAGTTGCGGCCATTGCGTCAAAGCCATCACGCAGGCGCTGACGCAACTCGATTCAGCCGCCACGGTCAGCGTCGATCTGCCCGCGAAAAAAGTCACTGTGCAAACCTCCCAGCCGCAAGAAAAAGTCGCGGCGGCGCTGGCCGAAGCGGGTTATCCGGCGGCTTGAGGCCGCAGCCCGGCTGGCCTGCCTGGTGTCGCCAGTCATATTTTGGGAAGTACGCATCATGGAGATGAATCAAATTTATAGCGCAGTCCCAAAAGCCGCCTGCGATTTTTAGTCTTGAAGTGGTGCTTACGCTGTTAAAGGCGCTTATCATTTAGTTAAGAATCACTTTATTTTTGAGGCTGAAGATGAAAAAAGCACTTGTCTATGGTTTTGCATTCTTGATTAGCAGCAACGCTTTGGCGCTTGACAGTTCGGTCGAAAACGTCAAGGCGATTTGTGCGCTGGTCGAGGGTGGAAAATCCTCCTCCATCAGCTTCAAGGCGAGTGCGGACGCCAAAGGTTTGGTTCGTATTGTGGCGGCGGGCGTTAAAGGAGACGTTACGCTAACCAAAGAGCAGCACGAAGGGCTTCAGCGTGTTTTGCAATCCGATCAAGCCAAGGACTATGCGAATTACCGCACTTGCGTGAAGGATACGCTGCCGTATTTCAAAGCCAAGCCAGTGGCTTCTGCTGCTGCGGCCCCTGCTCCTGCGGCAACTCCTAACTCCAAAGCAGGAATTGAAGTTAAAACCGGAGACAAATCACCCGTTCAAATCGGCAATGGCAATACTGTGAGCTATAATTAAAATGCATAAAATAATAATTTATACGACTGCATTAGTATTTATTAGTTTTTCTTCTTTTGCTGAAACAAAAATACAAACTGGGCCGCATTCTCCAGTTCAAGTTGGAGATAATAACACTGTTAATTATGGATTTTCAGCAGAGGATGTTGTAAGACTCGTTGTCGAGGCAGTAAAGGCTGCCGATGCACGTGCCGATGCAAAGTATAAATCTGATGCGGGAATAATTGAAAATTTAACGACTGCTTTTAAATATATAACCCAAGGTAAAACTAAGGCTACACCTGCCGAAGTTAAAAAGGTTTTCGAGGCTTTGCCGAAAGGTGATTTCAGCCAAGCACTGACAATATTTGAAGCCGAATCCAAGACCTTTGAAGAGCAAGCCCAGTCCTTTGAAGAGAAATCGAAAAAAGGAGCTGAAATTTATCGAAATATAGGCGCATTGGCATTTTTTGGTGATACACAGAAATCTTTGAATGCTTACCGCCGCGCTACTCAGCTTGATCCCGATGATGCAGATGGCTGGAATCAGCTAGGGAATTTATTGCGGCGCGTGGGGCAATTAGACGAAGCCATTCGTGTTTATGAAACTGTTTTGCGCTTAGGGCAAGAGCATCAAAATCAAGAAGAAGTAGCGGTTGCTTACAGCAACTTAGGCAACGTGTATATAACGCGAGGGGACTTGGGCAAGGCGATTGAGTATTACAACCAATCCTTGAAAATTCACGAAAGCCTTGGTCTCCAAAAAGGAGTGGCGGGTGATTATGGAAACCTGGGCAACGTGTACCAAACGCGAGGAGACTTGGAGAAGGCGGTTGAGTATTACAACCAATCCTTGAAAATTCACGAAAGTCTTGGTCTCCAAAAAGGAGTGGCGGGTGATTACGGCAACCTGGGCAACGTGTACCAAACGCGAGGGGACTTGGAGAAGGCGGTTGAGTATTACAACCAATCCTTGAAAATTCACGAAAGCCTTGGTCTCCAAGAAGGAATGGCGGGTGATTACAGCAACCTAGGAGTCGTGTACCAAACGCGAGGGAACTTGGAGAAGGCGGTTGAGTATTACAACCAAGCTTTGAAAATAGATGAAAGCCTGGGCCACCAAGAAGGCATGGCGGGTGATTACGGCAACCTGGGAGTCGTGTACCAAACGCGAGGGGACTTGGCGAAGGCGGTTGAGTATTACAACCAAGCCTTGAAAATAGATGAAAGCCTTGGTCACCAAGAAGGCATGGCGAACCATTACGGTAACCTAGGCACCGTGTACCAAACGCGAGGTGACTTGGCGAAGGCGGTTGAGTATTACAACCAATCCTTGAAAATTAACGAAAGCCTTGGTCTCCAAAAAGGAGTGGCGGGTGATTACGGCAACCTGGGAATCGTGTATCAAACGCGCGGGGATTTGGATAAGGCAGTTGAGTATTATAACCAAGCCTTGAAAATAGACGAAAGCCTTGGTCTCCAAGAGGGCATAGCGAGTAATTATGGTAACCTGGGCACCGTGTACAAAACGCGCGGTGACTTAGATAAGGCGGTTGAGTATTACAATCAAGCCTTGCAAATCCACGAAAGCCTTGACCACCAAGAAGGTATGGCGATTGATTATGGCAACCTGGGCAGAGTGTACGAAACGCGCGGGGATTTGGATAAGGCAGTTGAGTATTATAACCAAGCCTTGAAAATAGACGAAAGCCTTGGTCTCCAAGAGGGCATGGCGAGTAATTATGGCAACCTGGGCAGCGTGTACCAAACGCGAGGGGACTTGGCGAAGGCGGTTGAGTATTACAACCAAGCCTTGAAAATAGATGAAAGTCTTGGCCACCAAGAAGGCATGGTGAACCATTACGGTAACCTGGGTACCGTGTACCAAATGCTTGGGGACTTGGAGAAGGCGGTTGAGTATTACAACCAAGCCTTGAAAATAGATGAAATCCTTGGCCACCAAGAAGGCATGGCGATTGATTATGGCAACCTGGGCCTCGTGTACAAAACGCGAGGGGACTTGGAGAAGGCGGTTGAGTATTACAACCAAGCCTTGAAAATAGATGAAAGTCTTGGCCACCAAGAAGGCATGGTGAACCATTACGGTAACCTGGGTACCGTGTACCAAATGCTTGGGGATTTGGAGAAGGCGGTTGAGTATTACAACCAAGCCTTGAAAATAGATGAAAGCCTTGGCCACCAAGAAGGCATGGCGATTGATTATGGCAACCTGGGCCTCGTGTGCAAAAAGCGAGGGGACTTGGAAAAGACACGCGACTATTGGCAAAAAAGCCTCGCCCTTTTCAAAGCCATCGGCAGTTCACGCGCTAGAAAAATGCAAAGCTGGCTGGATAAGTTGCCCCGGCCTTGATTCCAGCAGCGCGCATGGCATCCGCCGCTTGACCTTGCCCCCATAGCAAGGTTCACACTGAACGCCTGTTTGATTTTTCAACCTTCAGGAGTTTTTATGGAATTCACCATCCCGGCCATGAGTTGCGGCCACTGCGTCAAGGCCATCACGCAGACGCTGACGCAACTCGATTCAGCCGCCACGGTCAGCGTCGATTTGCCCGCGAAAAAAGTCACCGTGCAAACCTCCCAGCCGCAGGAAAAAGTCGCGGCGGCGCTGGCCGAGGCGGGTTATCCGCCAGCCTGAAAACATTCGCGCCCCCGCCCGCCGGACAGGCCAGGCGCACACCGCGCTGCGTAAAAGCCGGAGCAGGCCGGGCCGGGGCCGCTTGGGGCGGCTGGCTAGAATCCAGCCTTTCCCCTCAAGAAGCCCTGCATGCCCGCGCCTTTGTCTGACCGCCTCGCCGTCCTTCCCCAATATCTCTTGCCCAAGCAGGCGCTGACCCAGTTTGCAGGCTTCGTCGCCTCCGGCGAGCGCGGCGCTGTGACGACGGGCATCATCCGTCGCTTCGTCGCCCGCTACCGGGTCAACATGGCCGAGGCGCTGAACCCCGACATCGCCAGCTACGCCACCTTCAACGACTTTTTCACCCGCGCCCTCAAGCCGGGGGCGCGGCCTTTGGCGCGGGCCGGGCTGATCTGCCCGGTCGATGGCGCGGTCAGCCAGTTCGGTGCGATTGAACAAGACCAGATTTTCCAGGCCAAGGGCCACCGCTATTCGACCACCGCGCTGGTCGGCGGCGATGCGGCGCTGGCCGCGCAGTTTCAGGACGGTCACTTTGCGACGATTTACCTCAGCCCCAAGGATTACCACCGCATTCACATGCCCTGCGACGGGCGCTTGACGCGGATGATTTATGTGCCGGGCGAGCTGTTTTCAGTGAACCCGGTGACGGCGCGCGGCGTGCCGGGGCTGTTTGCGCGCAACGAGCGCGTGGTGTGCGTGTTCGAGTCGGCGCGTGGCCCGTTCGTGCTGGCGCTGGTGGGCGCGACGATTGTCGGCAGCATGGCCACTGTCTGGCACGGTGTGGTGAACCCGCCGCGCAGCAAGGGGGTGCGCGAGTGGGCGTATCCGGCGGCTTCCGCCGTTGCCTTGAAACAGGGCGACGAAATGGGCCGCTTCTTGCTCGGCTCGACCGTCGTGATGCTGTTCCCGAAAGGGCCGCTGCGCTTTAACTCCGACTGGGCGCCGGGGCACGGCGTGCGGCTGGGCGAGGTGATGGCTGACTGAGGCGCTGCGCCAACCTTGAGGCAGCAGGCTTGCTGCCCTGCCGTCGTGACCGTGACGACTTACGACGTTTTCAGCTTGGTGATCTTGGTGCCTTCGATGGTCAGGTTGGCCATCAAGCCCTTGTTGGTCATCACAAAGACATTGACCGGCTGCATCGCCGTGTTCAGGTCCACGTCGCCGTTGGCGCCCGTCTTGACGACGGCCACCGAGGCATCGACGCCCGCCGTCCAGCCCTCGCTGGTGCGGAATTTGTCCAGCGCGTCTTGCGTCATGAAAAGAAAGATAACGGCTTTCGACTGTGCGCCAATCTGCCAGCCGAACGAAGCGCTCACGGTGCTGTAGTAATCGACGCTCCGGCCCCCGACGCGCAACACGCCTTCGCCATATTCGCCGCCAATGCCCAAGCCAGCCGCCAGCACCGATGGAAAAACCAGCACGCCGCGCGCCTTGCCGAGCAGTTCGCGCGAACCGGGCACGGTGCTCGACAGCCGGGTCAGTGCGGCATTCGCGTCGGCATCAATCTCCTGGCGCTTGCCCGCCGTGCCTGCGCCCGCCGTGGTGGTGCAGCCCGAGAACAGCAAGGAACCGATGCCCAGCAAGGCTGCCGATTGAGTCAGAAATGTTCTTTTTTGCATTGCAGTTTCCATAAAGGTTGAATATCGGGATCTGAGGAAAGCCAACTTGATTGTGGAAGGCGTGCGGCGCTTGTCAATCAGACATCGGCTCGTTATGCACTGGGCGGCGGCGGGCGTAAAGTAGGACTTTTGCAGCCCTGTGCTGCGTTTTCATTTGGAAAGTCCCGCTATGAACGCCCCTTTGCACCGCGAAATTCCCGCTGCCGTTTTGAATGCTGAACAGGCGCTCGCCCAGGTCAGCGCCCAGTGGGACGGCGACATCGTCCAGCAGCTCACCGACTACATCGCCATTCCGGCCAAATCCCCAATGTTTGACGCCGACTGGGCGCAGCACGGCCACATCGACACCGTGGTGCGCAACGCCGCCGCGTGGGTCGAGGCGCAAAAAGTCCCCGGCTTGACGCTGGAAATCGTCCGGCTTGAAGGCCGCACGCCGGTGATCTTTTTTGAGATTGCCGCGACCCGCGCCCATTCGACGCAAACCGTGCTGATGTACGGCCACCTCGACAAGCAGCCCGAGTTCAGCGGCTGGCGCAGCGACCTCGGCCCGTGGACCCCCAAATACGAAGACGGCAAGCTCTATGGCCGGGGCGGCGCGGACGACGGTTACGCCATCTACGCCAGCATCGCCGCCGTGCAAGCGCTCAAAACGCAGGGCGTGGAACACCCGCGCATCGTCGGCCTGATCGAGACCTGCGAAGAAAGCGGCTCTTACGATTTGCTGCCCTACGTCGATGCGCTGCGCGCACGGCTGGGCGAGGTGGCGCTCGTCGTCTGCCTGGACTCGGGCACGGGCAACTACGACCAGCTCTGGCTCACGACCAGCCTGCGCGGCAACGCCACCGGCGTTTTAAAAGTCGAGGTGCTGACCGAAGGCGTGCATTCGGGCGACGCCAGCGGCTTGGTACCGTCGAGCTTTCGCATCATGCGCCAGCTGCTGGACCGGCTCGAAGACAGCGCCACGGGCCGCCTGCTGCCGCAAAGTTTTCACTGCGAAGTGCCGCCCGAGCGGCTGGCGCAGGCGCAGGCCACGGCGGCCATCTTGGGCGACGAACTTTACAAACGCTTTCCGTGGGCGCATTACGACTGCGGCGGCGCGACGAATTTCACCTTGCCGACGACCACCGATCCGCTTGAAGCCTTGTTAAACCGCACTTGGCGGCCCACGTTGAGCGTCACCGGCGCGGACGGCCTGCCGCCATTCAGGGACGCGGGCAATGTGCTGCGGCCTTACACCGCGTTCAAATTGTCGCTGCGCCTGCCGCCGCTGGTGGAAGCCAGCGCAGCGGTGCGCGAACTCAAAGCCTTATTGGAAGACAACGCACCGTATCAGGCGAAAGTCACGTTTGAGGGCAACGGCGGCGCCACCGGCTGGAACGCGCCCAGCAGCGCGCCGTGGTTTGAAAATGCGCTGAACGCCGCGTCGCAAAACTTCTTCGGCGCGCCCTGCGGCACGATTGGCCAAGGCGGCACGATTCCGTTGATGAACATGCTCAGTCAGGGTTTCCCGACAGCGCAAATGATGGTCTGCGGCGTGCTCGGCCCTAAGAGCAACGCCCACGGGCCGAACGAGTTTTTGCATGTGCCCTACGCCAAGAAGCTGACGGCGGCGGTGGCGCAGGTGATTGCTGGCGTGCCGGGGTGACGCCTTCAGCGGCCCATCAGCCCGCCCAGCATGCCCATCAAATCGCCGCTGTTGCCCAGCCCCTGCGCGGGCGCTTGGCCTTGTGGCGTGAGCTGGTTGACCAGCAGCGGCAGCAGGTGCGAGAGCTGACCGGCGGCTTCGCCGGGGTTCACGCCCAGCTTGCCGGCGATGTCGGCCACGGTGCCTGAGCCGAGCACTTGGGTGATTTGCTCACCAGAGACGGCCTGATTCGCACCGCCACCAATCCACGACTGAATCGCGTCGCCCAGACCGGCTTGCTGGAACTTGCCGACCAAACCAGCCAAGCCGCCTTGCGCGCCGTCGTTGCTGAGCAAGCCCATGACGATTTGCACCAACTGCGGATTGCTCGCCAGCGTGCCGACGAGGCCGCTGAGATTGCCCAGTCCCCCGAGCGCGCCCAAGGCGCCAGCGGCCGAAGCGGGCTGCTGCTGGTTGTTGTTCAGCACTGCGCCCAGAACCGAATCGAATAAACCCATGATGAATTCCTTGAAAAATTGACTAAACGCCGTTGGTGCCCGGCGGAAATGGCATTTGACTGATGAGGATTTTTGTCAAAAAACAATGGCGATTGTTCAGAGGAAATCGCTTCGTCAATTTGAAAAGCTCAAGCATTTTGCCCCGGTGGGCGCTGGCCCACGGCCAGCCAGCCCAGCGCCAGCGCCGTCACGCCCAGCGGCAGCAGCGAGCCGACGTTGAGCAGCGCCCAGCCCTGCGTCGTCACCAGCACGCCAGAGGCCAGCGACGTAACCGCCAGCACGGCAAAAATGCAGAAGTTCAGCGCGCCCTGCGCTTTGTCTTTTTCTTCGGGCCGGTAAGCCGTCAAGGCCAGCGCGGTGGCGCCGGTGAACAGGAAATTCCAGCCCAGACCGAGCAGCAGCAGCGCCATGAAAAACTGGCGGAATTCGACGCCGGTCAGCGCCACGCCGACGCAGGCGACATTCAGCGCCAGCCCGGCGGCCATGATTGGCAGCGGGCCAAAGCGTTTGATCAGATGGCCGGTGAAAAAGCCCGGCGCAAACATGCCGATCACATGCCACTCCAGCACCAGCGCCACGTCGGAAAACGGCAGGCCGCAGACCTGCATGGCGATTGGCGTGGCCGCCATCAGCAGGTTCATCACGCCGTAGCCGAGCGCCCCGGCGCTGGCGGCGACGAGGAAGGTTCTCTGGCGCAGGATCTGGCCCAGCGGACGCCCGCCGCTGGCGCTTTGTTTGGGCGGCTGGGGCGGAAACTCGATAAAGGCCAGCAGCGCCATCGCCAGCAGCGCGACGCCAGCCAGCGCGAGGTAGGCGCCTGCAAAGGGAACGACCGTCAAGCTGCGCGTGGCGGCTGCCAGATTCGGCCCGGCCACGCCGCCGAGCAGGCCGCCCGCCAGCACCAGCGAGACGGCTTTTTCGCGAAAGGCGGGCGCGGCCAGTTCGGCGGCGGCAAAGCGGTAGAGCTGGGCGTTGGCGTTGTAGTAGCCCGCCACCAGCGTGGCCGTCGTCAGTAGCCAGAAGTTGTGGCTGTAGGCGGCGTAGCAGCACAGCAGCGCCGACGCCGCCGCCACCGCCAGCCCAAGCTGAAACGACAGCCTGCGGCCAAAGCGGCGCTGGGCACGCGCCACCAGCCCGGTGGACAGCGCCCCGCCGACGACGTAAGCCATCACCGGCAGCGTCGCCATCCAGCCCAGCGGCGCCAGACTCAGGCCGACCAGACCGTTGATGGCGATAAAAGTGACGTTGTTGGTCAGGAACAGACCCTGGCAGACGGCCAGCAGCCAGAGATTGCGGTTCATGAAGGAATCCGGTTAGACGGTGGAGTGGGTGCCCGGTGGCGCTGTCACCGGGTTATGCCAGCGTGAGCAGCGCCAAGCAAGCCAGCGGCGCAGTTTCCGCCCGCAGCACACGCGGCCCCAGCGTGACGGGGCTGAACCCGCAGGCGATGGCGGCGGCTTCTTCAGCCGGGCTGAGTCCGCCTTCCGGGCCGTTCAAGAACGTGAAAGCGTTAGCGCCGCTGCCCGTGACGATTTCCGCCAGCGGGCGGCTGCCGGGCTGCAGCGACAGCAGCAGGCGCGTGCCGCCAACCGGGGGCGCGGCTTCGGCATTGCCAGTCGCATCGCGGGCGGCGCTGGCCGTAGCCTCCGCCGTGCCCGCCGCTTGCGCCGCATCAGGTGCCGGGTTTTGTTTCAGCCAGTCGGCCAGCGTCATCGCGTCGTGGATCAGCGGCACGCGGTTGCGTCCGCACTGTTCGCAGGCGGCGGACGCGGCGGCGCGCCAGTGCGCGAGCTTTTTGTCGGCGCGCTCGCCTTTGAGGCGCAACACGCTGCGCTCGGTCATCACCGGCTGGATGCTGGTCGCGCCCAGCTCGGTGGCTTTTTCGATCAGCCAGTCCATGCGGTCGTTGGCGGGCATGCCGACGACCAGATGAATGGCGCGGGTCGCCTCGCGGGCGGTCGCCAGGTAAGTGCCTACGGTCACGTCCACGTCGCTGCGGCCCATGCGCGCCACCGTCGCTTCAAATTCGCCTTCGGCGCTGGATTGGCCGTCGCCCCGACCGTTGAACAGCGTGATGGCGTCGCCGGGCTGCAGGCGCAGCACCTGCACATGGCGGGCGGCCTGATCCGGCAGCGTGACGGTTTGGCCGGGAACCAGCGCGATGTCGGCGTAAAAACGGGCGCTCATGAGCAGGCTTTCAAAATGTGTAGCCGATGCGGGTTTCGTTGCCTTCGATCTCGTCGAGCAACACCATCAGCGGGCCGAGCGGGCGATACCGGGCGCAGGTGGCGCGGGCGTATTTCATGAAGCGCGGGGCGTCGGCCAGATACTTGGGCTTGCCGTCGCGCAGCGTCAGACGGGCAAAAATGCCCAGCACTTTGAGATGGCGCTGCAGGCCCATCCATTCAACCGCGTGATAAAACTCGCCGAAATCGTCGCCGACCGGCAGACCGGCCTTGCGCGCTTTTTGCCAGTAGCGCACGGTGATGTCGAGCACGACTTCCTCGTCCCAGCTCAAGAACGCGTCGCGCATCAGGCTGGCGATGTCATAGGTGATGGGGCCATAGACCGCGTCCTGAAAGTCCAGAATGCCGAGTTCGCCGCTCGGCGACACCATCAAATTGCGCGGCATGAAGTCGCGATGCACAAACACACGCGCACCGTCGAGCGAGTTCAGATTGCTCGCTTTGATCTGCGCGAACAGCGGCGCCAGCTTGGTGATGGCGTCGGCGTCCGGCGCAAAGCCTCGGTGCTGGCCGACGTACCAGTCGGGAAACAGCGCCAATTCACGCGACAGCAGCGCGTCGTCGTAGGGCGGCAGCACGCCGGGTTTGGAGGAAAGTTGCCAGCGCACCAGCAGGTCGGCGGCGTCCATGTAGAGGTCAAATTGCGCGGGGGTCGGCTCAAACAGGTTTGCAATCGCGGCGGGCGGGGCGATCACGTCGAGCATGGTTTGCGCGCCCAAATCGCTCAGCAGCATGAAGCCCAGCGGCGCGTCCCAGGCCAGCACCTGCGGCGCTTTGAGGCCCGCGTCCTGCATCAGCGCGGCGATTTTGACGAAGGGCGCGCAGTCTTCCAGCGCGGGCGGCGCGTCCATGATGATGCAGCTTTGGCCTGTGCTCGTGTCCACCCGAAAGTAGCGCCGAAAGCTGGCGTCCGCCGAGGCCAGGCGCACGCTGGCGGGTTGCAGCGCGTGCTGCGGGGCGACGGCGGCCAGCCATTGCGAAAAAGCGCTGGCGCGCGCGGGGTCGGTCCAGGCGAGAGGGGAAGCGGTCATGGGAAAGTAGCCCTTGGTCGGTGCGAAAGCCCGCTGCCGGGGCAGGGGAGGATGTCAAGGATAATCAAGCCTGATTTTACAAACGGGTTTAACTCCTACCAATGATGCATCACGCATCCCACGCTTCTTTTACGCTTTCTCCGGTGGCCGACGCCGTCGCCCGGCTGGCGCTGTGCGCCTGGCTGGGGCTGGCCGCCGCCGGGACGGCCCAAGCCCAGGCGAGCGCTGCTCAAGCCAGCGCGCCCCTGCCCGCCGCGTCGGCCCCGGAGGCCGCGCTGCCGCCGACCGAAGCGATCCAGCTCAAAAGCTCGCCGATGCTGGCCGAAGAGCTGTCCAAGGCGCCCGAGAGCCAAGGGCCGGTCTTTGTCAGCGGCGACAAGCTCTCGGGCCGCACCGATCTGGAAACCGTGGTCGAGGGAAATGCCGAGCTGCGCCGGGGCGCGACCTCGATGCGCGCCGACCGCATCGAGTACGTCCAGTCCGATGACCAGCTCAAAAGCCAGGGCCATGTGCGCATCAACAACGCGGGCAACCGCTTTGAAGGCCCGCAGCTGGAACTCAAGCTCGAACGCTTTGAAGGCTTTTTCAGCAGCCCGCGCTACAGCCTGCTGGGCCGGGGCAACGGCTTGGCTGAGCGCATCGACTTTATCGACGACAAGCACATGACGGCGCACCGCGTCAGTTACACCAGTTGCGAACGCGACAACGAACAGACCTGGAAACCGGCCTGGGAGCTGACCGCCACCCGCATTGACTTCAATCTGGAGGAGGAGAGCGGCGTAGCCAGCGATGCTGTCGTGCGCTTCAAGGGCGTGCCGATTCTGGGCTTTCCCGAGGTCAGTTTTCCGCTCAGCGACAAGCGCCAGTCCGGCTTGTTGCCGCCCACCATCGGTCTGGACTCGCTCAACGGCTTTGAGTTGCGCCAGCCTTATTACTTTGATATTGCGCCCAACCGGGACGCGACCTTTTCGCCCGCCATCCTGAGCAAGCGCGGCGTCGATCTGGCCGGTGAATTTCGCTACCTGGAGCCGGACTACAAGGGCCAGCTGGGCGCCAGCCTGCTGCCCAGCGACCAGCTGCGCGGGCATGACCGCTGGTCTTATTCGCTGCAGCATGCCGCCTCCATCGACACCGGCCTGGCCTCGGTGGGCCGACTCGGGCTGAACCTGAACCTGAACCGGGTCAGCGACAACGACTACTGGCGCGACTTCCCGATGGCCAGCGGCGCCACCACCCAGCGGCTGTACACCCAGGACGCCACCCTGAGCTGGAGCCGGGGCTATTTCACCTCGTCGCTGCGCATGCTCAAGTGGCAAACGCTGCAGGATGTGGCCTCGCCTATCGTGCCGCCTTATGACCGGCTGCCGCAACTCACCGCCGCCTATACGCGGGTCGATGCGCCGCTGGCCGGGCTGGGTAACGGCTTTGACTGGTCGGTGACCGGCGACTACACGCGGTTTTCCGCCGACGAGAGCCTGACCAAGCAGACGAATGGCAACCGGCTTTTCACCCAGCTTCAGATTAGCCGCCCGTGGCTGTCGCCGGGCTGGTTTTTCACGCCCAAGGTGCAGTTGCATGCGACCAGCTACCAGTTCGATGTGCCGCTGGCCAATGGCGCGACCAGCGCCACGCGCGTGGTGCCGACTTTCAGCCTGGACAGCGGCCTGCAGTTCGAGCGGCCCGCCAGCTTTTTGGGCCGCAGCTTTACCCAGACGCTGGAGCCGCGCGCGTTTTACGTCCGCACGCCGTTTCGCGACCAGAGCAATCTGCCCAACTACGACTCGGGCGCGAACAGTTTTAACTTCGCCACCGTGTTCACCGAGAACGCCTTTGTCGGCAACGACCGGATTTCCGACGCCAACCTGCTCACGCTGGGCGTGACTTCGCGGCTGCTGGACCCGGACACCGGCGCGGAAGCCGTGCGTGTCGGCATCGCCCAGCGGCTGCGTTTTTCGGACCAGAACGTGACGCTGCCCGGTGCGCTGCCGGTCACCGACCGGGTCAGCGACCTGCTGGCGGGCGCGTCGGTCAACTGGGTGCCGCAGTGGTCGTTTGACGGCACGGTGCAGTACAACCCCAAGCTCAGCCAGTCCGAGCTGGCCTCCATCGGCGTGCGCTACAACCCCGGCAACTACCGCACCGTTAGCGCCGCGCTGCGCCGCCAGCGCGGCATCAGCGAACAGCTCGATGTTGGCTGGCAGTGGCCGATCAACGACCTGTGGGGCGACAAGGGCCGCGATCTGGGCGCCGGTCAGGGCCAGGGCGGCGGGCGCTATTACAGCGTCGGTCGTCTGAACTACAGCACGCTGGACAAAAAACTCGTCGATGCCGTCGTCGGCGTCGAGTACGACGGCTGCTGCTGGATTGGCCGCGTCGTGCTGCAGCGCTCGCAAAGCAGCACCTCCACGGCCAGCACCAAGCTTTTGTTCCAACTCGAACTCGTCGGCTTCTCGCGCATAGGCTCCAGCCCGCTGCAAACCCTCAAGACCAATGTGCCGCGCTACCAGTACCTGCGCGACACCACCAGCCTTCCCAGCCGCTTTACCACTTATGACTAAACACCGTTTTTTCACCGGCTTCGCGCCGGCCAAGCCGCTGGCCACCGCGCTGGTGCTTTTGCTGGCCCTGCCTTTGACCGGCCTGCAAGCCCAAGGGCTCAAGCCTGCGGGTGCCAGTTCGCTGCGCCTGCCCAGCACTTCGGCCAGTCCCGCGCCGACGGGCCAGGCCGCCGGTCAGCAAAGCGCCGATTTCATCGTCGTGGTGGTCAACTCCGAGCCGATCACCAACAACGAAGTCCGCACCAAGCTGATGCGCACCGAGCTGCAGCTCAAACAGCAGGGACTGGCGATTCCGCCACGCAGCGAGCTGGTGCCGCAGCTGCTCGAACGCATGATTCAGGACAAGGCGCAGTTGCAGGCGGCGCAGGCCTCGGGCCTGAAAGTCGATGACAACGCTGTGGATACCGCCGTCCTGTCGATTGCCAGCCAGAACCAGATCAACGTCGATGAGCTGCGCCGCCGCCTCAAGGCCGACGGAATCGACTACGCCCAGTTCCGCGCCGAGCTGCGCGACGAGCTGCTGGTCACGCGCCTGCGCCAACGCGAAGTCGAGTCAAAGGCCAGCGTCAGCGAGCAAGAGATTGACCAGTACCTGCGCGACCAACAGGGCAGCGCAGGCGCTTCCGCCAATATGCTCAATCTGGGCGAAATCCTGCTGCCACTGCCGGAAAACGCCACGCCCGAGCAACTCGCCGCCCAGCAGGCGAAAGCCCAAAAAGTGCTGGAGCGCGCCCGCGCCGGGGGCGATTTTGCCGCGCTGGCCGCCGAGTTTTCTGCGTCCAAATCGCGCGGCGAGGGTGGCCAGATGGGTCTGCGCTCGGTCGATCGCTACCCGCCGCTGTTTGTTGAGGCAACGAAAAACCTGCGCGCAGGCGAGCTGGCTGGCCCGGTGCGCAGCGGCGCCGGTCTGCACATCCTCAAGGTGCTGGAGAAAAAACAGGGCGGCGTGCCCGATGCGTTGGTCACCCAGACCCACGCCCGCCACATTCTGCTGCGCCTGACGCCCAAGTTCACCGAAGCGATGGCGGTTGAAAAACTCGCCGTGTTCAAAAAGCGCATCGAAGCCGGTCAGGCTGACTTTGCCGCGTTGGCGCGCGAGAGCAGCCAGGACGGCTCGGCCAAGCAGGGCGGCGACCTGGGCTGGTCGGCGCCCGGCATGTTCGTGCCCGAGTTTGAGGCCACCATGAACGCGCTCGGGCCGAACCAGATTTCCGAGCCACTGGTGTCGCGTTTTGGCGTGCATCTGCTGCAGGTGCTGGAGCGCCGCGAGGCGCCGCTGTCAGAGCGCGAGCAGCGCGAGACGGTGCGCGAGCTGCTGCGCAGCAAAAAGCAAAATGAAGCCTACGCGCTGTGGGTCCAAGAGCTGCGTGGCCGGGCCTACGTCGAATTACGAGAACTCCCCCAGTGAAACATATTCCCCGCAAGCGTTTCGGCCAGCATTTTCTGACCGACCGGCTCATCATCGCCGCCATCGTCGATGCGATTGGCCCGCAGCCGGGCCAGCCGATGGTCGAAATCGGCCCCGGCTTGGCGGCGCTGACGCAGCCGCTGGTTGAGCGCCTAGGCCACCTGACGGTGATCGAGCTGGACCGCGATTTGGCCAAGCAACTGCGCGGCCACCCGCGCCTGAGCGTGGTCGAGTCGGACGTGTTGCGGGTTGATTTCCGCCAACTGGCTGAGCAGGTACGCGCAGAAGGCGCCGTGCGCGCGTTGCATCCTTCGAGCGCCCCGGCTGCTGCTGCGGATTCTCCGGCGGGCAGCGCGGCGCATGAAGGCGACGGGGCGGCGGCGCCCAAGCTGCGCGTCGTCGGCAACCTGCCATACAACATTTCCACGCCGATTCTGTTTCACCTGCTGGACGCGGTCGATGTGATTGAAGACCAGCATTTCATGCTGCAAAAGGAAGTGATTGATCGCATGGTCGCCAGCCCGTCCACGGGCGACTATGGCCGCCTGAGCGTGATGCTGCAGTGGCGCTACGCGATGGAAAACGTGCTGTTTGTGCCGCCGCAGAGTTTTGATCCGCCGCCGCGTGTTGATAGTGCCATTGTGCGGATGGTGCCGCGTGCCGAACCCGCCGTGCTGGATGTGAATCTGCTCAGCGAACTGGTCCGCGTGGCTTTCAGCCAGCGCCGCAAGCTATTGCGCCACACGCTGGGCCAGTGGCTGGAACAAAAAGGATTTGCGGGCGAGTTTGAGGTCAAGCGCCGCGCTGAAGAAGTGCCGGTGGCCGAGTATCTGGCGCTGGCGCAGCAGGTCGGGGCGATGGCGCCTGTTTCAGCACCGGCTCCACTGTCATCGTTTTGAGCGCCTGCCGTTTTGCGCCCCGCCAACGGCGGCGGTTGCATCGGCTGGAATAAAAAAGCCCGCAACTTGCGGGCTTTTTGTTGTCAGCTTGAAACCGTCGTTTTAAGCCGTCGTGAGCCAGTAGCTCGCGTTAAACGGACTGCTCATGCGCAGCGCCAGCGGCGACACGTCAAGCAGTTTGTCGGTAGGCATCGGCTCTTCGCCGTCTGCAGTTACCTTCTGAGCCTCTTTCGCCCGATCCCCTTGGCCAATGTCTGGGGAGCGGGCTACAGAAAAGAATAGAAGCACCGGAACGGTATCTTGCGATCGCCCCAGTAGTCAGCCGCGTCGCGGAAGATGTCGAGCAGTTGCTCGCGCGCTTCTTTGTCGAACTTGGCGTGCGCCGGAATTTGCTCCAGCACGACGATGAAGCCGGGCTGCGGGCCGGACTTGTGAACCATGTCCGTCATGCAGTCGTAGAGGGCGTCAAAGTTCTTGCCGAAGTGCGCCGGAAAGGTGTACTGGGCGGCAATCATGTCCAGAATGTCTTGTTTGCTCTGGGCGGCGCTCAGGTTGGCGTACAGGAAATGCTGGCCCAGCCGGGTGGCTGCGTCCTGCAATTCGGGCACACGAAAGGCACGTATGGACTGCACAATGTTGGGCCTGACGCCCTTCAATGGCATTTCGTCGTCCTTACGAAGTGGTGTTTCCATCTCCGCTTCTCTTTCTCTTAAGAATCAAAAGTCAAAATAACGACCACGGTCCTGATCAGGGAACGATTTTGCGAAAGCTCGCATAGTGGTCGTCGGTGTAAAAGCAGGCATCGGGCGCGGCGGGTTGGTTGCCGCCGCAGACGATGCGCCGGGCGCCCCGGCTGCGCTCTCCCGGTGTTCTGACGGTGTATTCGCGGTAGTAGCCTCGGGCGCTGGCCGGAAGCAGACGCTCCCGGTTGCCAAACACCACGCCATCCTTGTCATGCGCGAACGGGCCTCCCCGGTAAATCAAGTCCAGCATGCTGCGTCCCTGGGGCGGCAACTGGGCCTGGGCCACTGTGCTCGCCGAAGAGGCCTGTGTGGGCGCGCTTCTGGCGTGTACCGTGTCAGGACTCAGGCCGAGAAAACTGACTCCCAGAGCCAGCATCACCGCTGTGCCAACCCGGCTCCAGCGTCCCCATCCATTGAGCAACATGCGAACTACCTTTTGTGAATACAGGGTGAACCGCTCCAGCTTTTCGGGTTAACCCTCAAATTTCAAGAGGGCGAGTTTGCCGCATATGGGGAAAAAACGCAAGCCTCTGCTGAAAATAGAGGCAAAAAAGCCGACCCACCAGCACCTCTGTCAGAGGGCTGGCGGGCCGGCTTTGGGCTGCGCTTGGGTTTGGGCGCTTAACGACCAGCGTTGGCGTCGGCCACCGTCAGCGCGGTCATGTTGACAATGCGGCGCACCGTCGCCGTGGCGGTGAGGATGTGAACCGGCTTGTTCGCGCCGAGCAGCACGGGGCCAATGGCAATGTTGCCGCCAGCGGCGGTTTTGAGCAGGTTGTACGAAATATTGGCTGCGTCAATGTTCGGGCAGACCAGCAAATTGGCCTCGCCGGTCAGCGTGCTGTGCGGCATCAGGAAGGTGCGCGCCTCGGCGTCCAGCGCCACGTCGCCGTGCATTTCGCCATCGACTTCGAGCCACGGCGCTTTTTCGCGCAGCAACTCCAGCGTGCGGCGCATTTTCAGCGCGCTCGGCTGGCTCGACGAGCCAAAGTTGGAATGCGACAGCAGCGCCGCTTTCGGCTTGATGCCAAAACGCAGGATTTCTTCCGCCGCCAGAATGGTGATTTCGGCCAGTTGCTCGGCGGTCGGGTCGTAGTTGACGTGCGTGTCGAGCATGAAAATCTGCCGTCCCGGCAGCATCAGCCCGTTCATGCAGGCGTAGGTGTTGACGCCTTCGCGCTTGCCGATGATCTGGTCTAGGTAGTCCAGGTGGTGCGCCGTCGTGCCCCAGGTGCCGCAGATCAGGCCATCGACATCGCCCTTGTACAGCAGCATGCCGCCGATCAGCGTCAGGCGGCGGCGCATTTCGATTTTGGCCATCTGCACCGTCACGCCGCTGCGCTCGGTCATGCGGTGGTAGGTTTGCCAGAAATCGCGGTAGCGGCTGTCCTGCTCGACATTGACCACGTCGTAATCGAGCTCTTCTTTCAAACGCAGGCCGAATTTTTCGATGCGCTGGGCGATGATGGCCGGGCGGCCAATCAGCGTCGGGCGCGCCAGACCTTCATCGACGACGATCTGGCAGGCGCGCAGCACGCGCTCTTCTTCGCCCTCGGCGTAGGCGACGCGCTTGCGGCTGGCGGCCTTGGCGGCGGTGAAGATCGGCTTCATCAGCGTGCCGGAGGCATAGACAAAGCTCTCCAACTGGGCGCGGTAATGCTCCATGTCGGCAATCGGGCGCAGTGCCACGCCGCTGTCCGCCGCCGCTTGCGCCACGGCGGGCGCGATTTTCATCATCAGGCGCGGGTCAAACGGCTTCGGGATCAGGTATTCCGGCCC
>Ga0302213_1000658_pt1 | contig 18750 bp, 18 predicted proteins | sample II_Fen_N1_2_FD_194583 | JGI IMG/M metagenome (GOLD analysis project Ga0302213, IMG submission 194583) | Peat permafrost microbial communities from Stordalen Mire near Abisko, Sweden - II_Fen_N1_1 | ecosystem: Environmental > Terrestrial > Soil > Wetlands > Permafrost | place: Sweden: Abisko... | reverse complement strand
AGTAGTTGCATCGTTGATTGCTCGCTGTTCTTCGGCTGTTACGATACCGTCAGCATGAGCCTTTGCGTTTAATTCTGCTAAGTCTGCTTTCGCCTGTGCTGCCAATGCTGCTGTACTGATGGCTGCTGTCTGTGCTGCATTTGCCTTTGAAGTAGCATCAGCAGCCACATCTTCGGGTGCCTCCTCCCATGCAAGCATCGGTTTATCTCCTTCAACAACTGATACTTCTTTTGTCCAAATTGGGATACTTCCATTTGATTGATAAATAATCAAAATACCTGTTCCCTCATTCCACCAATTAGGACATACCCCACGTATCGAGAATTGCTGATAAGTAGTAGTAAGAGTAATTCCTGCACTAGCAAAAGACCCTGTGACAGAGTCTAAGAAATATATATTAGCAGCTATGTTTCTGTCGGATTTAGCCATTACTGTACCGCAGTAGGACTTCCCTCTTCTCAAAATAACAGAACTCCATGAATGACCATTTCCACAAACTTCACTGCCTGAGTTTAAGACTAAATTTCTAGTACTAATTACTAAATTATTTACAGCAGTATCATCAGTGTATTTGACAGCTTTAACCCAATCGCCCGAAACAAAACTACCTGATGAACGTGCAGTTATACAACTATACAAATCACCATTATTAAGCCATAAATCGGCTGCTAAATAAGGTGTAGTAGGTTGTGAATCGAATACAGTTCTCTTGCCATTTGCAATAGCTGTAGCCGTTCCTGCTGCTGTTAGTGCTTGTTGTGTTGCAGTGTCGGCAATAACTCCCCATTCCCATGCAGATGTTGAGCCGTTATACTGAAATCTCCAACATTTACCGTTGGAAGTATTTGTGTAAGTATCATTTGCATGTTGATTGCGTAGCGTTTCGATTGTCCACTCAGATGCGGGTGAATTTGTCAGCAACGCATCTACCTGTCTGAACCACGATATGATCTGACCGTCAATTTGTGATTGCTTATCTGCTCCTACCACATCAGCATAGTTTTTTGCTTCTAAATAGGCTGCATTTGCCTTATTGGTTGCATCTGCTGAAGCGGTACTTATTGCAGTGTCTTTTGCGGTATTAGCCTTAGTTGTAGCATCGTTTGAAGCGAGCTGAACGGCTTCAGATTTGGCATCAGCAATGCCGGCACCAACTTCTTTGTAGGTTTCGCCTGATTTGAATTGTACATATCCCTTTATTGAACCATTAGTCATATTAATTTCAAGTCCACCGCCCGAAATAACACCCGTCTTAATGTTTGCACCGTTTATAGTTGTTTCGCCGTAGGATAGCGAAATGCCGCGCACTCCATTTATTGGCGTGTGTAATAGTCCTATCAGGAGCATCCAATTAGTTCCGTCGGCATCGAACTTGGTAGCAGTTGTCGAAAAATAGATATCTCCGGTAGTACCGGTGCGGCTACATCGAGCATAAATGTACATCGCGCTACTGGCGTACTGAGTGGCAATGGTTAGACTACCTTCCGAAATTACCCATTCTTTTATCTGATCATCCACTAGCGTAAAGTGTGCTAATGTTCCCGCGCTCCAGGTTATAACTTGCGGATTGTTCAGGTAGTTGGGTTGTAGGGTACACGCAAGCTGAAACGATTGGCTTTTTGTGCCAACGCTCAACATACCTGTTTCGATAGAAGCCGGCTTTATTTTTTGAGTATCAAAATAGCCGTCAGGGTCGAACACCATATCTTTTACCTCCCTTGTGTTTTGGTAGGCCTGTAGTCGGTTTTTATTTACTTGGTCGTTCGTTACTACTACCTGATTGGTTACATTCGCCACATCGCCCGCTATGCGTTGAAGTGTGGTTTTAGTAACCGTATTGGATAGGTCGAATTGAACGTTATAGAAGTCGGTAAGTCCTTTCGTAATTTTTACGATCCGTAAACGCTCATTGATGCCAATGTTAGTGTCTACTACCGGAACGGTGTCGCCACACTCTATGTTTTGAACATGTTGTTTAGCATATACGGCACTAAATGTGGCTTTATAGTTTACTTTCGGTGTAGCATTTGAATTCAGGTATTCAAGGCCTTTGTCCTTTACTTCCAATTCGCCTGAAGTAACGTAATTGGCAGGCATCACAAGGTCAATTAATATATACTTATCGCCAACAGCTGGCTTAAGGTCGGTAGTTGGTAAGGTAAAGTCTTTTTCGCCTGTATTGGCTATGATTACATACGTTTTAGTAGTATTGTTGTACGATGCTATTTCGAAATCATATCCGGCACATTCGCCTGTATTGAAGCGGACTTTTGCTTTTGTTCCATCCAATAAACAATCATTGACATTAAAATCTAAATGACTATCGGTAAACGCAAATTCATTACCCACGGATGTGACAGTTCCTGCGGCACCTGATGATAAGCGCGGGTAAATATCCTCAAATGTTTTTGACTGTTCGATGATACCATACAACGCAGCATTAGCATGTTGCAGATAGGTATCGGGAGCGGGTAAAAGTAATTTTGTACTTCCACCCCGATAATTAGCAGCTATGTTCTTAGAACTACCAAATACATACAACCGTGTAACAATATCGGAACTGTTCACGGATGAACGTTCAATATCGTACAAAGTAGAGCCGTATTGAAGTGTTATTTCACGGTCGGTACTTATTTTCTTTAAATGTATCGTGTGGTTGATAACATGGTATTCGGTTGCGAATTCATCTGCCAACCGACCGAGTACAGTTAAGCAGTCCTCATCTGAAAAAGTAAGGTTTTTATATTCAGTACCAGGAATAACATCGCCTAGAGACCAAGTGGCTGCACCTGCTACACGGTTGAGGTTATCAATGAGCAATTGCATGAACGTTTCGGCCGTTCCTGTAAGCGGGAACTCATCAAGCGGAACAGTATCCGTATTGTCGAAAAGCATGTACATAGCTTTTGAAAGCTCGTATTTTGTTGACTGAAATACGGCATTGTATTGATAGACCCGAGTACTCAACTTTTTGACAGTTGGTATTTGGTTCATCGTAAAGTTGGAACCTTCGTAAGCGATGTAATCACCTATGTTTAATTGCAAAAACGTTGGCTGCTCCCACACCAACGTTATTTGTTCTTCGCCCATTACGGCTTTGCTATAGTTCGATGAAGATAGCGGATTGTCGACTGCCAACAGGTTGGCATTATTTCGTTTAATTTGGATCATACGTGCGATTTGTTGGATTCTGTTCGAGAACTGAAATTTCGTAACTAACTATCACTTTGCCATATCTGAGCGAACGTGTTTTGTCGATACACTTAGCACCCTCGTAAAGTAAGTGTGTAGTAACCCCAATGTCTTTTACCCATAATGAGAAACTACCCGGTGTGGCAATGGCTGCAATAAATGCGTTATACTGCGTCCAAAATGCTGTATAGTCAACTGCTGCAATAATTACTTTGATGTTGAACCTACGCGGCTCATAGGTTAGCGGACTGGTAGTGTCGACATCTACACCATTCTGATCAGTATATTCATGCTCCAAGCGTTTGCGTGGAGTTGGTGGTGACATGATTTCGTTATATGAACCTCGTTTAATACCTACGCCATAAGTACTATAGGTATCAATACCGTTTATTTTCCAAAGAGTTGTCATTTTGCGTTTTCGTTAAGAAGTTCATTGACTAATTTCATTATCATCTCAGCTGATTGAGCATCTGTATTTTTTACATACGGATGTTCTTTCATATTTACTATTTCGGCCGTATCAGCGGGATTGAATGCAAATACAGGATCAATCGTTTCGCCGCCTTCAGGAACATCGGTAACCGGTTTGTCGGTATTTTTAATAGAGCACTCACAGCCCCAATCAACTGGTGGTGTATGATCTTTCCACCAAGGGTGATCCATAGGTAAAATAGTACCGTACCATTCTTTATGTGCTTCGCGCGGTTCGGCCGCCGTACTTGGCATAAATTCAAGATTTGGGTACAATCGTTTAGTGGCTTCGAATTGCTTTAATTTTGCAGCCATTCGGCTTGAACGTACCGCCATATTGTACTCTGTTTTCAACCAATTCTGATTATAATCGGCTTTAATGGTTGTGCCAAGTACCGCCTTTCTGAATTTATCGAACGAAAGTAAATTTCCATCAGCGTCGATTAATTGAGCAACAATATCGCTTGTTTGTCGGTGGTTCTTAAATGCTGAGAACACAGCTGCATTTTGTTTGAACTCTGCTATAAAAGATTCGTTCTTTTTGCCAAATTCTACGCCCGCACTTTTGAACTCTTTGTCAATAGCTTTTTGATAAGATTTATTTGATATGTCGAACAGCGGTTTAGATACAAGTGGCATCTCTTCCGGGTTAAGTTCGTATTGCGCATAAATGTCATTTAAAGCCTGATTAAACAGTTTATCAATGTTGATGCCCGCCGTATAATTCGTTGACTTGTCTGCTAAACTCAGACCTCGACTCCGCTCGGTCACCTGATTTGTTGCCCGGCTCCACATTGTCCGGGCGTCCACGAAAAAACCGCTAACCATTTCTTTAAACCATGATTTGTCAGAATCGGATAACTTGACATCTTTAGACTTTGGCGGCTTTAGTTCGGGTGGAACAGGAGCGTTGGGGTCAATAGGTGCATTTGGATCAGCAGGTGCCGGTTGTGCCTTTTTAGCAATAATGTCACCCGCTGCCGGTTGTGGTAATCCATATTTATCGTGGAAGTAATAAGCCGGTATTTCAATAATATCGCTAAGGCTTATCAGTTCATCAACGGTTAAGTCTTTAAGTGCTTTCGGGAAATTGAAAGCTCCATCCTTTACTTTGTAGCCGCGCGCTTCGAGTATAGGTTTAAATTTCTTATTCAGAATACGTTGAACAAATCGCAAATCAGCCTTATTCAATTCCTCTTCCACATCTTTATGTACCTTACTTTGACTCATGCTCGAACCATCCATAGTAGTCATTGTCTGACTCAGAATGGTGATAAGCATTAGTTCCTGAAGTGTAGTAATAAAGTCCTTATATAAACCTCCGCCTCCGCTTCCACTAATTGTAGTAGTTTCGATATCGGTTTCTTTAGGCACTATCAATGTAGCAGCTGCTCCCTGACTATCAAAAGCATCTTGCAGTTGTTTGCGTGCTTCAGTATCGTAAATAGAGTATTTACCAACGCGCTGAGGCATACCAAAGAGTTCAACCATTTGCGCCCAGTCGCCCAAGCCACCGCGCTGCAAAATAACATAAGGAGCTGCACGGTGTAGTAAACCGTATTTTGTAGAACGGTTCTTTATTTCAATGACATTTGGAGCATCAGCATACGAAATACCGTTGTCGTAATCCGATTCATTAATGGCAATAAGCTTTTTGTCTGCACGAATATGTTTACGAGGTGCTGAGTAGACATCAAAGCCGTTAGAAAAGTCGAATTCAAGAACGGTAATGAACTCAAATACTGACTTCATTACTTCCTCCAACATGTACTCAAATTCGTCAGTATCTATCAGATTAATCATCTCATCCGATTCTGTACCGTCAGCAAACTGAAATGTAAGGTCTGCTCCCTTTACCGCACGAATACGTTTTTCAATGGCATCGGCAAGAATTCCATCTGTCATCAATAACTCATACAAGTCGAACAATTCTTTATACTTACCATTATCAGCAGATTTAAGCGCGTTCGTCCATTTATCCATTGATAACAGACTACGATTAACCGGCTTTACGATGACCTGATTAATGATTAATGGTTGGTTCGTACTGCCTTTTTTGACAGTGGCTTTTACTGGTGCCATATTTTAAAAATGATTTGAGCGTTTCGGATTGGAATTGTAAATAATTGTACCTGTTTGCTGTTCTACAGGGAGTGCCGGAAGGTCGGGCATTACTTCACCTTTTTGAACTTGTCTGAGCCATGAAACTGCACGTTCGTATCTGTCTTGTCGAAGTTCCAACGATGTGTTTACGTTGCATATATTTACAAAATGCCACACCGCAATATCTTTCAGAAAAATGATAAGTAAGGCATTACGCGCTTCACCTTCCTTTGCCAGTTCGGATGTAATGTCGAAAGCATGCAGATATCCTTTTGCCTCAACAGTTGCTCCATCAATGGCAGCTTGTAGCATGGTATCATCTCCATTGCTAATAGCTTCTATTTGCTCTGCACCCAAATGGGTGGTTATTTCTTGTGGTGTGATATACATGACAGTTGATAGTTGTTAGTTGACAGTTGATAATTTCTTAGCCGGTTGAAATATGATATTTATTCCAGGCACTTCTACATTTTTATAAACAGGGTGCGAGTTCACGTGTCCTTGTGTATCGTAAAGCTGAATTCCTTTCATCTTTTCAAGATTCATAGTGCTTTTAATAGCTCCTTGATTCTTTAGCCACTGCACTTGCTTCCGGTTTACAACTCGGTACTTCCCACCAAGAAAATAGATATACGTTCGCTTGCCTTTTTGGCGTTGAGTGCCTATTGCTAACTTTTCAGCTTGCTTTATTGCTTTTACGAAATGTAGGCGATTAGCACGCCACTTGGTACGAATAATAAGGAGTTGAGTCAGTGCTTTAATTATAATATTTTTCATCGTGTGTGTTTGTTTTAAATGGGCGACCAAGTACGATCGCCCGAATTTAGAAGATTGATTAGCGACCTTTCATTACGTCAGCATAAAGCTCTGCATGCTCAGCGCAGCAAAATGCTTTATCATTGACATAGAATTCAGTTGTTTCACATACACCACCACAGTAAATGCATTCGTCCTTTTCGATGTCGCCACCTTCGGAATTTTCATCGCCTTTAGCATCTTTTCCTAATTCGGATGTATTATCACCTTCTGTAATTTCATCTGCTCCGGGTAGCGTATCGCTTTTTGTCGATTCGTCTGTTTTAGGCACCTCAATAGTGCCTGTTTGAATAAACCCTCCAGTTACATCAGTACTTTCAGATAAAGTAGTTTCGGGTTCTTTTTTCGTTTCAGAACTTTCCGTAACTTCCTCTTGAGTTGTTTGTACTTGTTCAACTGTTTTAGGGGTAACTGTTTCTGTGATTTCGGTAGTTGTTTCAGGAACTTCCGCTGTTGTTTTAGCCATCTTTTTTTGAATTAAATTATTAATAATTAAAATCGTTTGCTGTTTTTATGCTTTACTCCTGTTACTATACTTTCGCTTGTAATTGATAAAGCTTTGTTATTGCAAATAAATACGCCACCCTCTATGGAATCGGGTCCGTCGGCGGGTGCTTTCATTGTTGCCGAGAAAAGTTTAAATTGTTCCTCTAGTCGCTGCATGTGTGGATTGTTCTTTTCTTTAATATTGAAAATCAATCTACCAGTACGAATAAGTGGTTCAAGGTTTCCCTCTATACGGCTGAACTTATCGGGCTTTTTTCGTGCGTCCGGGATAACTCCAATGTGATGCGCTCGTTCTTGACCTTTTCGGAAAAATAGCGGCATAAATACCTGTTCAAAAAATGGGTCTTGCAGCGTATTATTTTCAATATAGTTATATATCTGCGTGCGCTGTTTGGTATAATCCTCCATAGCGTAGAACCAGTCTACAAATTCATCATTCGTTACGCGATCAAGAAAACCGTATATCACATAAAAGTTACCATCTACGCTTCCAATTAGCCATAAGGCTTTAGTCGAGTTCTTGCGGTCGCCAACGTTGTTGCTTGGGCTTGGGTCGGCATAGGCTATCAGGAACTTGAATTTATTGATTGGCGGAACATCGCCCCATGTAAGCTCTTTGAAAATATCACCTTCCGATATCGGATTGTTGAAGCACTCAGCTTGTTGTGCTTTGGTGCTCATTTTTGATAGTACACGGTCGATTTGTTCCTCCGAGTTCTTAGCCGGCCATGAACTTTTACCATCTTTGTTACGGATGTTTACAATATCATGATGGTCGGCACGTTTGGCGCAGCGGGTAACACAGCAGTCGCGGGAAATAATATTTCCAAGTACCAGGAATAAAAGAGGTTTTGAAACCGAACGTGTCATGTATAGCGCACGTTCTAACCAGTCGAACCGTTTATCAATGGTATCTTTATTTCGACAATCCTCATCCGTATCTAAGTCGGTACAGATAATGGAGTCGGGGCGTAAGTTTTCATTTTTCTTACCACGTGGACTTTGACCCGCACCAAGTGCTACATAGCGAATACCACTTTTAGTAGTAAAGTCTCCGTTTTCCCAATTACCAAAACTTTTTTGCTCACCGTAATAAGCAATGATGCGTTGGTTAGATTCGTAGTTAAGCATGTATGGTTTTAGTAAGTCACATGCTGCATCGTAAGAGCTCGAAACAAAAAGAGTAAATTTCTTTTTTCCGGTAAGATTCAGAAAGAACATAGTCATCATGGTGACGGTATCTTTTGCCAACTCTCGGCTCCAACTGTTCACTTCGTACCACTCGTCATGGCTAACGATACGATTGATATATTTTAAATGAAATGGGGCAAATTCCGATGTAGCGTATTGAGGAAAAAAATACTTTTCCCACTCAACCGGATGTGCTTCCAACCACAAACGATGCTTTTCGATATCCGCTGTCGTCTTGTTATATTCAAGGGCTGTACCTGCAACTAACGCCTTTCGGTATTTGTCCCACTCATTTAATGCTATTTTATCCGCTTGCTTTGCCATTATTTCAGCGTGCTTTTAATGTATGCGTTGAAAATTTCTGACAATTCCTTAGCCTTTTCATTATCTACTTGTCGCAACCATTCAAGCAGCTTGATAGATACGTTGATCACATCCACAATTCCGCATTCCACTTCCAGTGCTTTAAGGTCGGCTACTAACTTACGTCTGATGTTTGCTTCATCCTTATCAGGAAATCTATGATTTTCGTTACGGCTGGCAATTAGGTTGTCGAGTTCGGTGAGTTGGTTGATAGTAGAGCGGTAGCGTTCGTCACGGGTCACAGAGATGGCTTTTCGATAATCATCCCAATTGCCAACATTCACCCATTTGCTGATAGTGACTTCACTTACACCAATCTTAATACTTATCTCTTTTTGGGTAAGTTTATCGTAAACGAAAAGCATCTTAGCGTAATCCTCTAATGCTTTCATTTCTTGTTTCGTCCGCTTTTTCTTCGTTTCAGCCATATTGTCAGTATTAATTTTGAGCAAAATAACTGCTTTTATGGCTATAATAAAAAAATGCGTGACAAAATGGCAGTACTTTTTTATTTGGTCGTTTTTATACTATTTCTTTGCATTGTAATTGAATCGAAGCAATATTTAAAAACCAATTAAACGCCACTTAAAATGCCAAAAGAAAGAAAACCTATCCCCTTTGTAATTCTCGACTCAACGGTTTTGACGAACGGCATACGTGTATTGGTAAGTGGTGTCGACATTGAGCAATTCAAAAAGAATTCAGTGCTGCTTTTCGATCATAATGATTGGAGTTTACCAATTGGTCGCGTGGATAATGTTCGGAAAGAAAATGATCAGATATTGGGTGATGTAGTTTTCGATTATGAGGATTTGGACAAAGATGCTCAACGTATCATTGGAAAAGTAGAGCGCGGGTTTATGAAAGCATGTTCTCCCGGACTGGTTGACTTGGAAGGTGTAGATGATCCAATGTACCGATTAGATGGTCAGGATAACGTAACTATTACAAAATGTAGACTTCGCGAAGTATCTATTGTAGCGATTGGAAAGAATCATAATGCGCTACGACTATACGACAAGGATGGAACTGAAATTCTATATCAGGAAAACCCACGACTGTTATTATCAGATTTTATTGTATCACCAAAAATAAATTTAGAAATGAAAATCGATTTAAAAAAACTCAATCTGAGCGACGGTGCTACCGACGAACAGGCTAATCAGGCAATTGAACTATTGTTGTCGGATAAGCAAAAGGCTATTGATGAAAAGGCTGCTTCCGATGCGAAAGTATTAGAATTGTCCGATAAGCTGCAAGCTCTCGAAACCGAAAAAGAAACTGCTATTAAAGCTGAAGCTTTGAACCTTACAGATGCCGCCATTCGTGACGGTCGTTTGGATGCAAAAGCCAAAGAGTCTACATTGAAGCTTTTCGATAAAGACCCGGAAGCTGCAAAAATGATGTTGGAAAACATTACAAAGCCAACTTCTATCAAAGAAACCTTAGACGCGGGTGACAAAACAGAACGTCAAAAGTTGGAAGGAATGACTTGGGATGAAATGGACAAAAAAGGGCTATTGCTCAACTGTAAGGATGTGCACAACGACTTGTACAAATCCAAGTTCAAAGAAAAATTCGGAAACGAACCTGCTTGATCCAAATTGAATAATAAATAATTAAAAATCAGAAAAAAGGTATGAAAAAGATTGTTGCAATTATGTTTAACATGTGCATTGGGCTTGTATTAGCTACAATGACAGGAGGTGGCCTGTTTGCTGCCGTGGGTGCAGGTGGTGCGTTATCGTTACTTCGCACAGGTTCAAATGGCTTAACTATGGCCGTTCAAAAGGAAATTTGGGAAAACGATATTGTTGAGTCTTTATGGGCTGATAATGCGTTTTTGAATTTCGCAACCAATGCCGACCAATATGTATTGGCAGGTAAAGTAGTTCATATTCCTCAGGCGGGTGCTTCCGTTGGTGCCGAAACTAACCGAACTACGCTACCGGCTACCGTAACCAGTAGAACCGATACGGATGTGACTTATGCACTGGACGAAATCACTACTAATCCAATCAAAATTTCTAACGCGGAATCAGTTGAATTATCATACGATAAACGCCGTTCTGTTTTGGCTGATACTACTAACGCTATTAATGAAGCTGCCGCTTTGGATATTCTTTTCAAATGGCATCCAACTGTAGCCGGTCAGATTTTGCGTACCACTGGTACAGCTGTAATAGCTCACACCGATAGTGCAACCGGAAACCGTAAGGCATTCTGTGTGGCCGATGTGAAAGCAGCTCAAAAGTTGATGAATAAAAACAAAATGCCTAACAATGACAGATATATGTTGATTGATGCCGATATGTACGACCAATTGACCTCTGACTTGTCAGTAACTCAATATCGTGATTTCTCGTCACAATTGAACGTAGCTGAAGGTGTAGTTGGTAAGTTGTATGGTTTCAATATCATGATGCGTTCTGAAGTTTCGCGCTACACTAATGCAAGTACTCCGGTACCGGTTAAGTGGTCTACTGCAGGAAGTGCAGCTGATAATGCAGCCGTGTTGTGTTGGCATAAGAGTGCTGTTGAGCGTGCATTGGGTACTGTTACATTTTTCGAGGACATCAAAAATCCATTATACTTCGGTGATATTTACTCGGCATTAGTACGCTTGGGTGGTCGTATCCGCAGAAACGATGCAAAAGGTGTAATCGCAATTGTACAGACTGCTACTGCCTGATAATATAAAAAATCCGTGTGTGTAAAGAGCGCGGTACATGATCAATGAATGTTGATACACCCGCGCTCTTTTTGTTTAACTACCAATATCCCATTTATGAGAAAGATAAATTTAATTGTAATTCACTGCTCTGCCACTCCGGTTGACCATGATTATACACCCGAACAAATGACTATCGACCACAGAGCTCGCGGGTTCAATAGTGCCGGTTATCATTATTACATTCGCAAAAGTGGGTACGTAGTTCATCTTCGCCCATTGGATGTAGTTGGTGCGCATGTGGAAGGCTTTAATGCCAATTCGGTAGGTATCTGCTATGAAGGTGGTATAAGTGTAGCCGGGAAACCCGCCGACACACGTACTGCTCAACAAAAGGAAAGTCTTTTGCGCATAATAAAGGAGTTGAAAGCATTGTATCCGGCTATCACAAAAGTGAAAGGACATCGCGACCTATCGCCTGACAAAGATGGTGATGGAATAATTGAACCAAACGAATGGATAAAGATGTGTCCGTGCTTTGATGCCGAAAAAGAGTATAAAACTACCCCAACCCCCTAAAGGGGATTAAAGAATAATTAGTATGGAATACATAAGTGTAATTATAAACTTCATTCTTGGTGGTGGACTTATCATTCTGTTTACATTAAAACCAACACTTCGAAAAGCCAATGCAGAGGCTAATAACTCAGTAGTGGCAGTAGAAAGTTCGGAGGCCGATGTTGAGGGCAAACGAATTGCAAATGTTTCTGCATCGCTAGATATTTGGCAAAAATCTGCCGAAATGTCTGAAAAAAGAGCAGAGGCCGCTGAACAACGAGCTGATGCAGCAGAGCAACGAGCTTGCGCCATTGCAGATAAGTATGATAAGCTAGCTGATGAAGTTTCATTATTGAGAACAGATGTTAGAAAGCTTACAACACTTAATAACCGTATAATTAAAATATTAGACTCTATCAATCATGACAACCTCGAACAAAAAAAACAAGAAGCAAAAGACATCACCGGAGCTTAGGCTTTGGACTATAGTTTTATGTATCATCCTATTTTTTATAATTGGGGCTTTATTGACCAGTTGCAAATCTAAACAGTCGGTAGTGAATTCTTCGCAAATATCTATCGAAAAGGATAAGCTTACCCCGGTGGCAGTTCCTGCGGATAGTTCTATGCTCAGGGCTTTGTTCAAGTGCGATTCATTGAATAATGTTTTGTTGGTAGGTTTTTCGGAGCAAAAAAGTAAGAACATGAATTCTAACTTTTCGTTTCAAAATGGGCAACTAAGCTATAAAGCAGAAACGCAACCGGATACTGTATTTATCAAATCGACCGATAAATATTATAGACGAGACATTACCAAAACACTTACCGTAACTAAAAAAGTGCCTGTAATAAAAGAAACGCCTGTTCGTGACTTTATTTGGTGGACTGGACTACTATTTTATATTGCTCTTACCGCTTTTGCGGGCTTCAAATTGGTGACAAAAACACCGATTATATCAGTATTTAAAAAGCTTTTAAAAATCATTTAAATAAACATATTATGTCAGAAACTAAATTGCTTGGCGTATCTTCTATTCAAATTAGTGATATTGCCGTTGATGGTGATGTAGGTACAACCTTTGCTTCATTGGGTAATACCTATAAAGATACTGCCGAGATTACACAAGAACAAGATGCCGATATTGAGCACGAATATGAAGAGCTTGATGAACCAGGTGAAATTGTTCCCGGAGTGAAAAAAACAAAACTTAAATGGATTGTTACCGACTTTACTCCCGCAAACTTGGTGAAAACGCTTGGAGGTACTACAACTGGTACTGCTCCTGATGATGTATGGATTGCTCCTGCTACGAGTTCAATTAATGAAAAATCAGTAAAGGTTACTCCAAAATCAGGGAAACCAATCACATACGCTCGAGTAGCTTTACGTGCAACTTACAATTACAAGCTGACACGTTCAGGTATTGCACAGTTGACCATTGAGGGAAGAGTATTAGCTCCTAAAAAAGCGGGTGTTGCCTCTTGTAAAATTGGATAGTATTGTATTTCGTAGAGATAAGGCAGTAAGTCTTATCTCTACATAATATCACACACATGGAAGCAAATATAGAACGCGCTGCCGCAATGGCGTTATTAGACAGGGGTGTCGGGTTTTCAATCCCTGCACCTTTTTTTTATCGCCTATTCGGACGTAATAAAATGAAAATAGCCGTCAAACGGTTACGACTTGGAACATTGGTTCACCTATCCACGGTAATTGACTTATCGCCACTTGAAACATTGAAAGTAAGTGAGGCGCACGATACAGTGATTAAAAACATGGAGTCAGTTCCGGCATCCTTACCCATAAAAACGATTCTCGAAAACATTAAGCCTGTATCACTTTGCGTAGCTGCTTGCTTGCTTAACTCACCGCTTAAAATTTGGCTATTTGCCCCAGTACTTGCCAGGCACTTGCGTAAAGCTTGCACGGCTGACCAACTGCAAGAACTCATGATGTGGGTTCTTATATATGGGAGGATGGAAAGTTTTACGACTACTACCAAATTGATAGCGAGGATGACGAGGATGAGTCCGATGAATTTGGGTCAGGAATAAAGGAGGAGTCAAAGAGCCACATGGAAGGTTCTCATAGCCTCTTTGGAATTATATGGAGCATACAAAAAGAAACGGGTTGGTCGCATGACTACGTGCTATGGGGTGAAAGTTGGTTCAACTTGCAAATGAAACTCCCCGATGTTCCAAAACGCAAAAAAGGAAGTAAAACAAAAATGATTGACAGCGAAGAGGAGTTGCTCGAATTCCTTGGTGAATAATACCTATGATATATGGAACCTGTAGAAATTGACTTTATGTATGGTGGTAACACCGAAACGGAAGGTGCAAAGATTGAAAAATCGCTTGATGATATATCGGCTGCTCATATTAGAGTAAAATCGGATATTTTGCGCCATGATGAAGCCCTTCTTAATCTAAGAAAGGATTTAGTTGGATTGGGCACAGATTACAAAAATGCAACAAGTAAAGACCAAAAGAGCGAAATTCTAAGCGAGATTGAGATAACTAAAAAAAACATACTAGATGAAAAGGATGCTGTAAAACAACTGAAAGCTGAACTTTCTGGACTTAGTAAAACAAAAATAGCTCCTGTAGATTCCGTTGATGCATCTAATGTTGGTAAGGCTGCTGTTGGGTATAATTCGCTAAATTATTCCGTTCAGCAGGTTGTCAGAGAGCTTCCTGCGGCATCAGTGAGCATGAGTACTTTTTTCTTAGGGATAAGCAATAATTTACCGATTTTGGCCGACAATATTAAGAGAGCTAGATATGAAAATGAGGCACTAAAAGCATCAGGTGCATCAACGACTCCAGTATGGAAACAATTGCTTTCAAGTATGGTATCATGGCAGTCTATTATGATGGTTGGTATTACTTTATTGACAATGTATGGTAAGGATTTTATATCGTACATCGAAAAATTAGTAACTGGGAAAAATGAAATTGATAAGACTGCTGAGAGTCAGAAAGCACTTAATAAAGTGTTTTCTGACTTTTCGGGATCGGCATCAAAAAAGATACAAGATATTACTAAAATTGGAATAGAAATAAAGAAGTATGGTGATAATTCGGCTAATGCCAAGCAAATAATTAATGACTTTAATAAAACATTCAATACGCATTTAAAAACAATTGAACAGGTAAAAAATGCTTATCCGGCTATGTCTAAGGCTGCAATTGATGCAGCGATAAAGATTCAAGCGGCTAACTCGTTAATTGAAAAATCTGCACAAGCAACATTAAAAAAACAAGAGGCTGATACAGCTCTTTCGGGCTATAAAAAATCAACTGTAAAGCCGTATGAGGCTGCATTGGATAACGTTTTAGGCATAATGCAAAAATATGGTGCATCTAGCGAACAGCTGAATAAGATAACCGGTGATTTAATTGCAGGAGTAAAGCCAATGGGTAATTTATTCGACTACATTGATTCTGATAAATTAAAATTAGGTTCAAAAGAATTTGAGGGGGTTTATTCAGATTTTTGGCGAAATATGGATAAAATTACAAATGATAAGAGCGGTGCATTTTTTGTGAAATATATTGCTCAACAAAGAAAGTCAGGTAAACTCATTAATTTAGGAAATAAAGAAATCGAAAAACTGCTTACTGGAGTTAATCTAAATGATTTTTCTTCAAAAAATACTGAAACTAAAGATAAACCTATAAAAGAAGCATATGATGCCGAAAAAGAATTACAAAAAATGTTGCTTGACATTGAGTCTCAAACGTCAAAACTTCTAATTGACCAACAAACTGATAGTTTGAAAAAACGCCTTGATGCTATTGATCTTGAAAAACAATTGGAAGTTCAAAAAATAGAGGAAAAAGAGATTGCTATTGTAACGGCATATAATAAGAATCACAAGGGTGAGAAAGGTTTTAAACCTCTATCAACCGATTCTGCCAACATAAGTGCTTCTGTAGCTACCATTGACCCATCTAAGGCAAAAGAGATAGCAGATGCAAGCCTGGCACTTGACAATGCTTATGCAGCTAAACGACAAGAAGCAACAAAAAAATGGGGTGAAGAACTTACTACACTGGCTATGTCATTTGCCAATGAACGTGTAAAAATTGAAGCTGAATATGATAAAAAAATCAAAGATTTAAAAGATAAAGGTCTGACCGATGCCGTAGCCAATGCTACTGCCGAACGCGATAAAAAGATTAGTGAAGTAACAGCCGGACTTATCCAAGAAACTGATTTGTACAAACTGGCTACTAACGATAAGTTGCAAGCTTCGAAAGAAACAACTGAAAAGCTTATTGCCGACATTAAGGCTCGCATACTTGCCGAACAGGCAGCCGGTAAATTGTCATCCGAAACGGCTAAGAAGATGCTTGCTGATATTAATTCAGCTCAAAAAACCGTTGCCGGTGATAAAATAAAGAACAATCCTTTTTCCCAACTTGGGGCATCTATTACCGGTAATACAAAAGCGGGAGCAGCTCTTAAAGCCGGTAAACTTGACACTAAAACTTCAAAAGAGGATTTAGCAAAATTGGAGGATGAAGCAGCAAAGGCTACCGCTTCTATGGCAGGAGCTGCCGGAGCGGCTCTTGATGGTGTTCAAGGAATATTGACGTCGGTAGTTGGCGGATTGGATCAGCTTGGATTACTCAACGAGCAGGAAAAGAAAGATGCTCAGGATGTAATTGGTATGGTATCGGGGGCGGCTACTCTTGCCAAAGGAATTGCAACGGGTAACCCAATTGACATCATCACTGGGTCAGTAGGATTACTTACAAGCGCATTCTCTCTTTTTGATAGGAAAAGTAAGGATATTGCAAAGAAACAAAAGGCGATTGAAGCCAACTTAAACGACTTGACAGCGGCTTATAAACGCCTACAGAAAGCCGTAGAGGATGCACTTGGTACTGATGTTTATAAGGATCAACGCGAATCCATTCAAAACCTACAGGCGCAGATACGTGCTAATGAGGCATGGCTTGCACAGGAATATCGAAAGAAAAAGAAAAAACAGAATCAGGATGCCATTGCCGACCGTAAGGCGGAGATTGAAGCACTTAAAAATGAGATATCCGATACTGCCGATGCCATTGTTGAGGGATTGGCACAAACAAATGCTAAGGACTTAGCCTCTCAGCTTGGCGATGCGCTTGTTACTGCTTTTGCCAACGGTGAGGATGCTGCTTTAGCAATGGGTAATGTAGTGAATGATGTAATTAAGAATGCTGTATCACATGCTTTAAAATTACAGTTCCTAGAAAAACCGATGCAAAAAGCCGTTGAGCAATTGGCGGCAGATATGGAAAGCGGTAACGAGTTGACATCTGCAGAACAATCTGATTTCGAAAAGAAGATACAGGATGCCGGAAAACTGTATTACGAACAGTTATCAAAGTATAGTAACCTATTTACGGGTGAAACGACTAGTCAAACAGGAATTAAAGGTGATACGGCAAAAATGAGTGAAGAAACCGGCACGGCTCTTACAGGTCAGATTATCGCTATGCGCTTGAATATTGTAGCTATTTTGGCCACCAATAAAAATGCGGTCGACGTAATGAGTCGAATGTTAGCTATTCAGGAGGATATTCGAACTAATACATCTTTTTGTCGCCGACTTGACCGGATAGATGAAACGCTGTATTATTTGAAGTTAAACGGAATAAAAGTACTGTAATGACTCCTGAGGAAGCAAAACAGCGTGTACGCGAGCGAATGGCCGAAATTGAGCAGTTTAAACGTGAAGATGTTCCCGATATAATTGGAACGGAAGCCGTCAACCATTACAATGAGTCGTTTGTAAACGAGGGCTTCACCGATAAATCACTAAAAAAGTGGGATAATGTGAAACGCCGTGATAGTACTAGCGAGTGGTATGGATTCTCTTTGGGTGCTAATAGTCAGAACCCCAATAAAAAGGCACTAGAAGTAAAGGGCACTAAAAAAGACAAAAAGACAAAGAAGCTAGGAGCGACTAACTTTTCACCTACACGTGCAAAAGATAAGATTCTTAGCGGCGAAACGATGGAGCTTAAAAATGCAATCCATTACGTAAAGAAAGCGGATCGCGTAACTATTCGGAATGATAAACCTTATGCATCGGTTCACCAATTTGGCGAAACGGCTAAGATATTTGGCAAAAAATCATTTACAATGAAAGCTAGACCGTTCATAGGACGGTCGGCGGTACTGGAAGCAAACATAAGAGCTAAATTCGTAAAAGAACTTAAAAACATAATTGAAAAATGAAAGACTTATATAAGGCGTTAATTACGCCACTAAAGAATACTGGAAGTAAATGGATAGACTTTGACAGCGGGCAATTGGATACTTCAGATAGCCGTAAGGCGTTAGCATACCCATGCTCATTAGTTCGCTTTAGTTTCAAGCCTTCGGACGTATCAGAGGGCAGCGAACAGCGTGAAAGTGCCACAATTACCATTCGCCTGGCATTCGATGCTACTGGCAGCCGTACATCTTCCGATACAGCCGAAACGGCACTTAATAGGTCATTAGCATGGACAAATCAAGCTGATGCATTGTACAACGCGCTGCAAGGTTTCGCTCCGTCAGATTTTGAAGAATTGGAATGCATTCAACGCGACCAAGAGCCGAGAAGTGACGGGCTAGTTGTGTGGAAAATGGTATTTACAACAGCAAGGTGGCTGTTTAAAGAGTAATTAATCGGTATTTAAATCATAATAAAACGACATCCTATCATTAGGATGCCGTTTCTTTGTTACGATAGAGTGGTTTAAAAAATGTACATTTTGTTTTTAAAACGTGTACATTTTGATTTTGCGATTATAGTATCACCTCAATACCGGTATGCAAAACCTCAACGGAGGGTTAATGAACCCCATCGATGCTATTTTACTCCCTTCTG
>Ga0302213_1000651_pt1 | contig 18835 bp, 20 predicted proteins | sample II_Fen_N1_2_FD_194583 | JGI IMG/M metagenome (GOLD analysis project Ga0302213, IMG submission 194583) | Peat permafrost microbial communities from Stordalen Mire near Abisko, Sweden - II_Fen_N1_1 | ecosystem: Environmental > Terrestrial > Soil > Wetlands > Permafrost | place: Sweden: Abisko... | reverse complement strand
TCTCTTTTTTAATTATGTCTTCTTTAAAACTTTTATTTCAAATGAAATCAGGTAGTTGATTTACCGGTTTTGAGGTAAAATATTACAGGGATAAGAAGAAAAACAAAAGATTTAATATAATTTATCAATATATTTTTGATTTTTTTTCCGTAAATACAAAAATTACTTATAAAATTCGTACATTTGCAGCAAGTTAATATTATTGAAACATTTTTTTGATAATCAGATGGTTACTTTACACCATTTTCTTAACTACAAAAAAACAAAATTAAAAACAAAAAACAATCAAAATGGAAAAAGGTGTAGTAAAATTTTTCAACGAAACTAAAGGATTCGGTTTTATTAAAGTAGATGGAAGCGGAGAAGAAGTTTTTGTCCACATTTCAGGTCTTAAGGACAAAATTAAAGAAAACGATGAAGTTGTTTTCAATATCCAACAAGGCAAAAAAGGTCCTAATGCAGTAGATGTTCAAATAGCATAATATATACATATAGTACCAAAAAAGCGGAACTTACATTCCGCTTTTTTTATGTCTAAATTTTCACCCCCAGCTCGGCTTCATCTTTCCTTTCCGTATCATAAACCGGTAAAACCCGGAGTAACTGGCAAAGCCCAATTGTTTGGAAATTTTCACTAAATCTTTATTTTTATTTTTTAGCAGGTCTTTGGCCATCAACAGGATATAATCGTCGGTAAACTCTGAGAAAGTCAATCCTGTTAGTGTTTGAAGCGTGAAGCAAAATTCTTGTCTGGTAATCTCCAGTTTAGCTGCATGAAAGTCGGGGGAACAAATGCCATACTGATGAAGATTACTCAGAAAAATATCGAGAAAAGGATAACCGGTAGCACGAAAACCTGTGAAAGGTTTTTCTGAAACATTATCAGCAGTAGGGTTTGTGGGTTCTATCATGCCAATATACAATTCGGCAGGTGTAAATTGATGAAAAACTGCACACATAGGATTTGATTTAAGGGTTTATTGTCACAAAAATAAAGATAATTTTTTCATTTCAATAAAAAATCAAAATAAATATTGCTCTAATATTTTCCAGAGCAATAATTGACAAAAAAATATTGCCCTGCAAACATTCAGAGCAATATTCAAACCAAATATTATTGCTCCTAATTTATAAGAAGCAATATTAAAAGAAATAATATTGCTCTAAATTTTTTTTAAGCAATAATAAATCAAATAATATTGCCCTGAATTTAGAGGAAGCAATATTTTGGCATAAAAAAGCCATTCAATTATGAATGACAATCTAAAATATAATTTTTCCGGTTCATCAAATGTAATGACACAACTATTATGAAATTTTCCAACAATTGGTAGTTATTCATCCCCTTTTTGTCCTACAAAATAATCTTCTTTGTTGGCAAAAAGGACGTTGAAAGTTGTCAAACTGCCATACGAACGCGTGATATACTGTTGCATATGTATTTTTTCTTCATCGGTCAGTTTTGGATGGCTGTTTAATTGTTGTTCCAGCACTCTGAGCCTGTCGCGAAGCATAACAATTTTATGAAAAAAGGCTTCAACAGGAATTTCTTTGGGTTTCAATTCTTTGTTGGCGGGTTGCAAAGTCATCATTCCGCCTGTCCATTTACTGCCTAATTCCAATTTGTGAGTTATGCCATTGTATTTTTCCAACACGTAGGTTACCAACTCTTCCAATTCATTTAAATTTAAACCGGATTTGGCATTATTTCCTTCACTCGCTACTTCCGAAACGACCTCTAGGTCTGAATTAGATTTTGATATTTGCAGCTTGCCGCCACGTTCAAAAATAATTTCGTAATTAGTAAGATTTACCCTGCATATAACCCCTTCTCCATACCTGAAATGCGAAACAACTGTTCCTACTTGTAGATTCTCCATACTTGTATTGATTTATTTTTTAATAGAAAAATGAATGACAAATATAAAAATGATAATGATAATAAGTAATCAATTATTTCAACTCATTTCCAACATTCTCAAAATCGGTTTCACAGCTTTCAATCTTATTTCTTCATCAATCAAAATCTCGGGAGTTTCGTCCTTCAGGCAATCATAAAGCTTTTGAAGTGTATTGAGACGCATAAAATTACATTCGTTACAAGCACAGGTGCTGTCATTCGGAGGTACCGGAATAAATTCTTTATCTGGGTTTTGTTTCTGCATTTCATGCAAAATTCCGCTTTCTGTAGCAACCAGAAATGACTTTTTATCCGAAGCAGTGGCATAATTCAGCAAAGCTTGTGTACTTCCAATAAAATCAGCCATAATCAATACGCTTTTCTTACATTCGGGGTGTGCCAGTATCAACGAATCTGGATGTTCTGATTTTAATTTCACCAACTTTTCAACAGAGAATTGCTCGTGTACATGGCATGCTCCGTCCCATAATAACATTGAACGTCCGGTCACACTGTTGATATAATTTCCCAGATTTCGATCCGGCCCGAAGATTAATTTCGCATCTTTAGGGAACTGATCCACAATTTTCTTGGCATTGGTCGAAGTTACCACCACGTCGGTAAGTGCTTTCACGGCTGCTGTGGTGTTTACATACGAAATAACCGTATGATCGGGGTGCGCCTTCGTAAAGACTTCAAACGCGTCCGCAGGGCAGCTGTCGGCTAACGAGCATCCGGCATTGAGGTCTGGAACCAGTACTTTTTTTGTTGGTGAAAGAATTTTGGCTGTTTCGCCCATAAAATGAACGCCGCAAAGCACAATTATGTCTGCATCGGTTTTGGCAGCCCATTGAGCCAACGCCAAACTATCGCCCACATGGTCGGCAATATCCTGGATGTCGCCCATTTGGTAGTAGTGAGCCATGATGACGGCATTTTTTTCTTTTTTCAGTCGGTTGATTTCCGATATAAGTTGAGTCTTATCCATTTCAAAGTTTTCAAACAACAATTATATTATTCTTTTTATTTTTCAAAAAAACTAATGAAGATAATAATAGACTGTTGATAAGGTTGATAAAAATATTCCAAAAAGCTTGTACAATCCGTTATTAAAAATCCCATTGTAGCTATAAACAATCGGAAAAGAATTATTCCTTTTAAAATAAGAAAATTACAAACTTTATCAACACCCTGTTAGTAACTGCAAAGTTAGAAACTTTTTACCAACCAGCCTGCTCATAACGTTACAAAACCGGTTAAAAAAAAGCTCCAAAATAATGGCTAACTTATTTGGTGGAATTAAAACAATGGATAAGGGAATCTTTTTTTGGAACTGGCAACTTTATTTTTTGCTTTTCTTTCCGTGTTTTTTCAACAGTTATCAACAGGTTGTTGATAGTATATGGACTACGAACCGGAAACAAAAAAAGCGGAGAAATCATTTCTCCGCTTTTAAATATATTTTGTGGTTATTTTGACTGATTATCCGTAAATCAAACCCACCACCCAGAGTCGTAAACCGGCAGGCAATCGGTTGAAGAGGAAGCAAATAAATTTATAATCAATGCCCGGAACAACCGAAACTTTCATGTTTTTACTCGTAATCTGATTGACAATTTTTTGAGCTACCATTTCGGCAGGAACTCCGTTTTGCTCATCCTTTTCCATTTTACCTACCGATTTTTTCATTTTGGCTGAGTAAGCCGAATCGGGCAATTGTGAAGCATTGGTATATACGCGGGCAGCGGTAAAATCGGTTTTGGTATCGCCCGGAAGGATAGAGCAACATTGAATGCCGAAAGGTTTCAGCTCCAATGCCAGGGCTTGCATAAAGATGAGCAAAGCCGCTTTTCCGGCCGAGTAGAAAGCCTGGAAAGGAATTGGAATAATAGCTGCTACCGAGGAGGTGGCAATAATTTTACCATAACCTTGCTTCCTGAAAACAGGGATACAAGCCTGAATGACGTTGACGGCACCAAAAAAATTAGTTTCAAACTGATATTTTACTTCATCCGGTGAAGTGTCTTCAATGGAACCGGCGATTCCGTTTCCGGCATTACTGATAACAGCATCCAGTCGGTTGTTTTCTTTCAGAATTTGGTCAATTACAGTTTTTATTTGTGCCTCATCAGTGACATCCATTTTCACATGAATGATTTCTCCATCTCCATTTTGGGCTTTTTGATTCACACCACCGCGTCGCGATGCAGCATAAACTATCAGGCCTTTGTTCATCATTTGAACCGCTGCAGCAAGTCCAATTCCTGCACTTGCTCCTGTAATTAAGACTACTTTTGTTTCCATTGTTATCAAGAATGAATAAATTAAGATGCAAATATAAGATTATTAAATAGATTCTTCTATCAACATTTCAAGGAATTTATATAAAGATTTGTTACTTTTGTATAAGATAAAAACAAATTAAAATGAAAATATTGGTTACCGGTGCAAATGGTTTGTTGGGACATCATGTGGTTTTTGAATTATTGAAACGTAAACATGAAGTTCGGATTATTGTCAGAAGTACCCAAAATATTTACTTTGATTTGAATCAAGTGGCGGTTTTTGAAGGAAATTTCACTGATGCCAATCAATTAAAACAAGCCGCCGAAGGATGCGATGGCATTATTCATATTGCAGCGGTGACGGCTACCGATTTGTTGCATTACGAAGATTATCGTAAGGTTAATGCATACGGAGCGAGGACGATAACTAAAGTGGCAGGGCAATTGGGTATTAAGAAAATTGTGTTTGTGAGCACAGCCAATACCATTGGTTTCGGAAACCCAACTCAGTTGGCAGATGAGACTTGTCCCGTACAATTTCCATTCACCGAATCGTTTTATGCTCGAAGCAAAGTGGAAGCAGAGCAAATTTTTATTAAGCATGCAAACCAATCCGATAATCACGTTGTTATAATTAATCCGACGTTTATGATTGGAGCGTTTGATCCCAAGCCGAGTTCAGGGAAACTAATTCTGATGGGTTATAGGAAACGGTTGATGGCCATTCCGGGTGGAGGTAAAAATTTTGTAGCGGTAAGTGCAGTTGCCTGCGCCACATGCAATGCACTGACCAATGGGAAGACTGGTGAACGTTATTTGGCATCGGGAGTGAATTTATCCTTTGCCGAATTTTATAAATTACAAAGTAGGGTAGGAGATTACAACCAATTTCTGATTCGAATACCTGATTTTTTATTGGTTTTGGTTGGAAAGGTTGGCGATTGGGTTCGGAAATGTGGAATTAAAACTGAGGTTTGTTCCATGAATTTGCGTCAATTAATGATTCAGGAATATTATTCCAATACAAAAGCAAAACAGCAACTCGCTTTGTCGGATACAGACCTTGAAACAGCTATCAGTGAGGCTTTAGACTGGTTTTACCCGAAACCTTTAAAAGGAAGTTAACCTATTTATTATTATTGAAATCATTATGAGAAATCAACAAATCAAACGAAATTTATTTCCTTGCCGGGGGTTAAGGATTCTTGTTGTTTTTCTACTAGTAACTGCTTATCTTTCGGCAGAAGTAAAACCACGGAGAGTTGCATCCATTCCTTTCGAACTGGTTGGAACATACGTTGTTGTTACTGTACGAATAAATGATTCATCTCCATTAAGACTTATTTTGGATTCAGGTATTCGTAACACCATCATTACAGAATTGCAGGAGACCGACCAAATAACACTTACCTACTCCAGTGTTAAAGATTTGATTGGACTAGGTAGCGGTCAAAACCTGGAAGCTTATGCCAGCGATTATAACACCATGCGGTTTGGCAAAATAAAAATGACAAACAAAACGGTTTATGTTTTGCAAAAGGATATTTTTAATTTATCCAAGCATAGCGGCACTAAAATTAATGGCTTGATGGGTGTGGATTTTTTTCACGATTATACCGTGGAAATTGATTATAATGCCCAGCGAATCAGATTTTACGAACCTACTCCTTTCGACACGCCGAAAGGATACGGTGTTTTGCCTATTTTGCTTGAATCGTCCAAATTTTTTATAAACTTATCGGTTCAAAATGCTGACAATAGCCGTCAACAAGCTAAAATGTTGATTGACACCGGAGCTGAATTGAATGCATGGTTTCAATCAATTACTAAGGAATCGGTACATTTGCCTGCCAAATGGATTTTAGGAACAATCGGCGAAGGGTTGAATGGATTAATAACCGGAAAATTCGGGCGCGTCCCGCAAATTTGCATTGGAGAATTTTGTTTGAATAATCCCATTGTTTCATTTCCCGATTCGGCATCCATTGTTGGAATTTTTGATACTTCCAAACGTGATGGAACCATTGGAAGTCAGTTGTTAAGCAGATTTAATACGATATTTGATTTTAATCAAAAGAAATTCTATTTCAAGCCAAATGATTACTTTCGCAACAAATTTCAGTACAATGTGGCGGGAATAGAAGTTACCAAAGTGTCATCGTTTATGCCAATTACCGAAGTTTTGGCTGTTTGGGAAAACTCGCCTGCAGCAAAAGCTGGTGTCAAACCCGGGGATATGATATTGGAGATCAACGGCAATAAAACATTTGGAATGAGCATAAACGAAATAAAATATATGTTTGAAAGGCCGAGTCGTAGTCGAATGAAAATTCTTTTCAAGCGAGAAGATTCCGATTTTGAAGTAAATATCGACATGATAGATAAAATATAATACAGGATGAATTTTTTACAAAAAGCAGGAATCGGGATGCTTATTGCAATGTTAAGTATACTTGATGCCTACTCACAAATTTCTATAAACAGTTATGCCGAGCTCGGCACAACCAATGTTTCAGCCGGAGCGTACGGCAATTTTTCAGGATTACTTTCGGCCAAATTTGGAGCTTTTTCTGTTTCAACCGGAGCGTTGGTATCGGTTTCCAATGCCGATTTGAATGTTTTTTCGGCCTATAAACTGAGTGTCGATAATGAATTTCAGCTTTTCAAAACACCATTTCGGGTGAGTGGTTTTTACCTTTGGAAACCATTTTCTGTCGATCTAAGAGAAACCAATGCGGGCGTTCTGGTCAATTACCGCACCCGGCATTTTGGTTACGACCTGGGTTTAAACACCCGGGTTTACGGTTACAGTGAAGCAGCCAAGCGAAAGTATAACTTTCTGGGTTCGGCTTCCACAACTATCTGGGAGCCTGTAAACTGGATGTATAAACTTACCTATTATCTACAGTTCAACCCAAAAACGAATTTTGAAGCTTGTGTAACCAATTTCGATACCTATATGGTTGAGCAGGAAACTAACCCGATGATTCGAACCAAGATAAATTATGAATTGAATAACAAACTACATTTTTACAGCGAATTAGGTTATCAGCAAGCCGGTTTAATGAATATACGAGTGAATACTTTTGGCGTATTTTTGAGAGGAGGCGTGGTATGGCAGTTAAACTAAAGGTATTAATAATTTTACTGATTGTAGGATTATGTGGTTGTTCTCAAAAATGGGATGCAAGTGGCTTTTTCTTCCCCGACGATTTGGTGGATTCCCGATATGCACAATCCGAATTATGGAATCAATCCCATCCATTCAAAAATTTGGTCGTTTCTTCGGAGAATTATCAGCTTTTGGTGGCGGCCGATAGTCATATTGGTTCGTTGGTGAATTTTGAAAAGTTTTTATCTCAAGCTTCAAAACCCGAAAATACTGCTTTTGTGATGGTTGGCGATATTGTTTCCGGTCAGAAAGAAGATTTTTTGAAGTTCAAAAATGAATTGCCCGATTTCAATCAGGTGCATTATTTTCTGACGCCGGGTAATCACGACTTGTATTACGATGGTTGGAAAACCTATTACGACTATTTTGGTTCGTCCATGTATTATTTCACTGTTCAAACGCTAAGCAAGTCGGATCTTTATATTTGCCTTGACTCCGGCAGCGGAACACTGGGCAGAAAGCAGCTGGCGTGGTTTAAGAATGTACTTTCCACTAAAAGAGCAAATTACAGAAATTGTGTGGTTTTCAGTCACGTAAATTTATTCCGAAATCGTCACACTACTTCTACCAATCCCATGGTGGAAGAGCTTTACGTGCTGATGGATTTGTTTGACAGGTATAAAGTAAACCTGGTTATTTCGGGACATGACCACGTTCGTTTTGTCAACAATTTTGGCTTCACCACTTACATTACCTTGGATGCATTGCAGGATGCAAACCCCAACGCAAGTTATTTAAAACTGAAAGTTACACCTGAGAATGCGAATTATGAATTTGCGGATTTGAAATAGAATTTGGTCGCAAATCGAATCCGCTTATTTCCAAACAAATGATTGAATTGATATTTTTCAAATAAAAAAGTTATCAACAGTTTGCAGATTCAAAAAAAACATCTATTTTTGCAGTCCCAATTCGGAAAGTAGAATAATAACGCAAAAAACACTATAGCAATGAAAAGGACATTCCAACCTTCACAAAGAAAAAGAAGAAACAAACACGGATTCCGTGAAAGAATGGCATCAGCAAACGGTCGCCGCGTATTAGCAAGCCGTCGTGCCAAAGGCAGAGCAAAACTTACAGTTGCCGATGAAGGTCGCCACAAAGCGTAAGAATTCAGCAGAAACAGCATAAAGAAAGTAAAGACTTCACGGTAAGTTTTTACTTTTTTTGTTTTTATACCATTACAAAACAATAAATTCAGTAATTTTGCGTACAATTTTTTACTTTCAACTTTCTAACTCTATACCGACCAATGGACTTAAAAAAATTCTGGAAAGAAACAATCGGTGGCTTTTTGCTTAAAAATATTCTCTTAGCCGTTGCTATTATTGTGGTTTTAGCCACAGCAGCTTTATTTGCCGTTGATTTTTATACGCGACACGGTGAAGCATTGGTTGTCCCCGATTTGCGGGGTCTGTACGTTGAAGAAGCCGAACAGATTCTTTCCCAGAAAGGACTTCACCCACAGGTTATCGACTCGGTATATGTTCGGAATAAAAAAATCGGAACGATCATTGAGCAAATTCCGACTCCTAATTCGACCGTTAAAAGCAATCGCCCCATTTATATCATCATCAATTCCCGCAAAGCCCGTCAGGTTAATCTGCCCGAAGTCATTGATGTTTCTTATCGTCAGGCCGATGCCATGCTCCAGTCTGTTGGATTGAGTGTGTCCAGTGTGGAATACTCACCTTCAGAATTTAAAGATTTGGTGATTGACGTAAAATTTCAGGGAAGAAGTGTTCAGCCAGGAACCCGCATACCCGAGGGTAGTTCGGTGATTCTGGTCGTAGCTAGTGGCACTGGTGTCGCTGAATCTACAGTACCGGCTCTGAAAGGCATGAGCATTGAAGATGCCACTATCAAAGCTTCAGCTTCTTCGTTCGAGATAGGAGCGGTGGAAAATGATGTGCCACCATCGGGAAACGAATCTAAATATTTCATTTATCGTCAGAAACCGGCTGCCGGAAGTACATTGCCTCAAGGAGGTAAAATTGATGTTTATATGACCACCAATAAAGCCCGCCTTAACGAGGTTTTTGATGAAGATAAAAAAGACCCAACCGACGAACAGTTTTTCTAATATTTACAAATTAAACAGCTGTGACAGAAGAATTTGAAGAAGATGAAATTGAGGAAATAGGAGGGGAGCAGGAGCTTTACGAGCATTTCCGTTTTGTAGTGGATAAAGGTCAGGCCATTACCCGAGTTGACAAATACCTGGTTAACTGCATGGCCAATACTTCGCGCAACCGGATACAGGATGCTGCGGATTCGGGCAATATTTTAGCCAACGGAAAGTCGGTCAAATCCAATTATAAAGCTAAACCAAACGATGTGATTTCAATCGTGATGGCCTATCCGCCCAACGAATTTGAAATCATTCCGCAGGATATTCCAATTAATGTGGTTTATGAAGATGATGATATCTTGTTGATAAACAAGCAGCCTAATTTAGTGGTACACCCCGGTTTTGGAAATTTTGACGGAACGTTGCTGAACGCCGTTGCCTGGCACTTGAAAGATGTTCCGGGTTTTGATGCCAACGATTCGCGTATTGGACTGGTTCACCGCATTGATAAAGATACTTCAGGGTTAATTTTGATAGCCAAAACGCCCGAAGCCAAAACGCATTTGGGAAAACAGTTTTTCGACAAAACCACCCAACGTCGCTATCATGCGCTAGTGTGGGGAAATGTGAAAGAAGACGAAGGAACCATTATCGGAGCCTTGGCTCGCGATCCGCGGGACAGAATGCTGTTCACCGTTTTTCCCGAAGGTGAAAACCCGTTGGCAAAACACGCCGTGACACATTACAAAGTGCTGGAACGAATGGCTTACGTCACTTTGGTGGAATGCAGGCTGGAAACAGGCCGTACGCACCAGATTCGTGTACACATGAAGCACATTGGTCATACGCTTTTCAACGACGAACGCTATGGCGGGCACATTATCCTGAAAGGAAACACAACAGCGCGGTATAAAGCTTTTGTAAAAAATTGCTTTTTCCTTTGTCCCCGGCAGGCGTTGCATGCCAAAACATTGGGATTTGTACATCCGCGAACCGGAGAATTTATGCATTTCGACAGCGAATTGCCTACTGACATGCAGGAATTGATTGAAAAATGGCGGGATTATGCCAGAAATATGGAATAAAAACGACCCCTAACCCCGTTCGACTGAGCTCACGCCGAAGTCTAAAGGGAACAAGAGGTTCGGTTCAAATAGATTATATAAAAATACTAATTTAAATTCCCCTTTAGGGGTCAGGGGTTATGAAAAAAAATATTGCCATCGTAGCGGGTGGAGATTCGTCGGAAGTAGTGGTTTCGCTTAAAAGCGCAGCCGGATTGTATTCGTTCATGGACAAAGAACGATATAATTTGTTTATTGTAACCATAGTAGGTCAAACCTGGCAAGTAGAACTGTCGGAAACTGAGAAAATTCAGATTGACAAAAACGATTTCAGCTTTGTTCTGAACGGACAAAAAACCAAGTTTGATTTTGCCTATATCACCATTCATGGTACTCCCGGGGAGAACGGGATTTTGCAAGGCTATTTTGAATTAATCGGGTTGCCGTATTCATGTTGCGGAGTGTTGGCTGCGGCTATCACTTTCAATAAATTCACTTGCAACCAGTATCTGAAAGGGTTTGGGGTGAAAATTTCCGAATCAATCGTGCTTCGTGCCGGTCAAACCATTTCGGAGCAAGAAGTGGCCGAAAAAATCGGATTCCCGTGCTTTGTGAAACCCAACGTGGGTGGCAGCAGTTTTGGTGTGACCAAGGTAAAGAGCATTGATCAGGTGCAGCCAGCCATTGCGAAGGCATTTGCCGAAGGCGAAGAAGTGATGATTGAAGCATTTATTTCGGGTACGGAAATCACGTGCGGTATTTATAAAACCAAGAACAAAACACAGGTTTTGCCCGTTACAGAAGTGGTTAGTGCAAACGAATTTTTCGATTATGATGCCAAATACAAAGGGCAGGTTCAGGAAATTACTCCGGCAAGAATTAGTGCTTCGCTTACAGAGCGTGTACAAAAACTGACTTCGGCCATCTACGACATTCTTGGTTGTAAGGGCATTGTGCGCATTGATTATATCATTTCCGAAGGCGAAGTGATTAACTTACTGGAAGTGAACACCACGCCAGGGATGACGGCTACCAGTTTTATTCCGCAACAGGTTGCTGCTGCCGGATTGGACATAAAAGAGGTAATGACTGAGATTATTGAAAACGAACTTTAACCCCTAACCCCGTTCGACTGAGCTCACGCCGAAGTCTAAAGGGGAATTTAAGGGCTAAATAGTTTAATCAAAAAACATTATAGTAAAGAACAGGTTTTATTCCCCTTTAGGGATTAATTATGAAAACATTAGACGAAATTACACAACTCATAACTTCTGAACTTGCCAAAATCAATTGGAACAAGGAGCCCCGGGGGCTGTATGAACCGATTGGTTATGTGCTTTCGATGGGTGGGAAGCGAATCCGTCCGGCTTTGTCGTTGATGGCTTGCAACCTGTTTTCGGAAAATTTGCAACCCGCCGTCCTTCCGGCATTGGGAATTGAAGTCTTTCATAATTTTACGTTGCTTCACGATGATATCATGGATCGGGCCGATGTTCGCCGCGGTCGCCCGACGGTTCATAAAAAATGGAACGACAACACGGCAATTCTTTCGGGCGATGTGATGCAAATTTCTGCTTATCAACTTGTGGCGGAAACTCCTGTTGAGCATCTAAAGCCTGTTCTGGATTTATTCTCCAAAACAGCAGCCGAGATATGCGAAGGACAACAATATGATGTTGATTTTGAAATTCGCGATGAAGTCAATGCCGAAGAATACCTGGAGATGATCCGATTGAAAACTGCAGTTCTATTGGGCTGTGCGCTCAAAACCGGTGCACTGATTGGTGGAGCAGGAGAGGAGGATGCGCAAAACCTTTACGACTTTGGGATAAATATCGGCTTGGCTTTTCAGCTTAAAGATGATTTGTTGGATGTGTATGGCGATGAAGCGACTTTTGGAAAGAAAATAGGCGGCGATATACTTTGTAATAAAAAAACCTATTTGCTGATTCATGCATTGCAACTTGCCAAAGGAACTGATGTAATTGAACTGAAAAAATGGTTAAATAACTGTGATCAAAATCAGGCTTTAGAGAAAATTGCAGCGGTTACTTCCATTTATAATCGGCTGGGTGTGAAATCAATTTGCGAAGATAAGATGCACTATTTTTATTCAAAGGCAATCGCAAATCTCGCAAATGTTCGTATTTTGGAAAATAATAAGCAAGAATTGAGAAATTTAGCCGAGAAATTGATGTTTAGAATCGATTAATTTTTTTATCTTTGTGGGCATAAACCATTTCCAAGGCTTAACAGTCTGAAATTAGCCAATATCAGGTTGTTCATTCTGGGAAAATATCTGTTAATTACAAACGATAATTAAACATTATGCCCTATCGCAGATTACCTAACACTGACCAGGCTCGCTTGCGGGCATTGCGCACCGCTATTCAGCAGTCGGACAAACAAAGTTACGGAGAACAAGTTGTTGCTTACAAAGTGATTCATGAGGCTAAGACATACCTCGGCGGTTTTGAAAAGCAATTGATTCAGTATCAGCAAACCCTCGAAAGTCAAATATCTGCAAACAAACGCTATCAGCAAATTGTGCATAACGCACGTCTTTACATTTCCCACTTCATTCAGGTTTTCAATTTATCGGTCATTCGCGGCGATATTAAAAAGGAACATAAACTGTTTTATAACCTGGATCCGAATGTTCATACCGTACCCGATTTAAGTACCGAAGCTGCCTTGATAAAATGGGGTAAATGCATTATAGATGGTGAAAATGAGAGGCTTAGAAATGGTGGTTTACCAATCTATAATCCTACTATTGCCAAAGTGAAGGTACACTACGAAGTTTTTAAAGAATATAAATCTACCCAGAAAATTCATCAAAATACCACCAACCGTAATTGGGAAGACTTGGTGGGATTGCGTGAAAAGGGTGATACCATAATTCTTGAAATTTGGAATCAGGTTGAAGCCAAATACAAAGACGAAAAACCATATTCAAGGCTTCAGAAATGCCAGAATTACGGATTGGTTTATTACTACCGCAAAGGTGAAAAGGAACTTACTAAGCAAGATGATTTAGTCATGCAATAAAAAAAGAGGCTTTCGCCTCTTTTTTTATTCAATTATATTTGAAGGAGTTACAATTTTATCCATAGGTTTGTCGTGCCAGCTTATCGGAACAGAGTTTAGTAACTGAAAATCAAAACCCACGCCAATTTTATACGTTTTATTTCGTTTGAAAAACCGATCGTAATAACCTTTTCCACGTCCCAACCTGTTTTTTTGAAGGTCGTATGCCACACCCGGAACAATTGCCAAATCTACTTTCCCTTTATAAGTCTCGTTCAGGTCCGGTTCCCATATTCCTAACGACCGTTGCACCATTTTGGTGTTGATGTCATATACTTTCAATAGTAAATTTTTCTTATTGATGGATGGTAAAACAATCTGCTTTTCCTGACACCATTTGGTTATTATTGAACGAGTTGGCAATTCATCTTTCATCGACCAGTAAATGAGAATGGTTTTTGCCGTTTTAAATTCGGGGAATGATTCAATTTTTTGAAAGACAGCATTCGCCATCTCTTGTTTTTCTTCAGCCAGAACTTTGTTTTTAGTGTGATGAATGTCGAATCGTATTTTCTTTTTTTCCTCGTTCGTTTCCTTAGAAATGTTCAAGAAGGTCAATAATATGTTGATTATGTTTGATTTCATGATGCGTTGAATGAATGATAACATTTGCAAAAGTAGAAAATTATTTGACAAAACAATAAATTATTTAAGCAAATGTGGTTAGTGTCGTTTAAAATATTTATATTTGTCATTTAAAGCAAATAAATGGTCGTTTGTGTTAAGTGTAAATTTAAATGCGTATGAAGAAAATATGTTTTTCTATTGTAACAATTTTACTGTCTGGTAGTTTAGAAGCACAAATCTCAAATGTAATTCCTTCGTCGGTTTCCATTGCTAATTCCTCTGTGGCTGATTCCAGAAATTGGTCTGCTTTTAGCAATCCTTCAACGATAGGATATTTAGAAAAACCCGAAATCGGAATTCAATTTGAGAATCGTTATGTTATTTCTGAACTTTCAACCAAAAGCGTTCAGTTTGGATTACCCACAAAACTTTTGAATGCCGGACTTTCCTTTTCTCACTTTGGCTATTCGCTGTACCACGAAATGATGATTGGCGTTGGTTTTGCCCGCAATTTTTCCGACAAATTCGCTATGGGAGTCCAGTTTAACTACTACACTGCTTTTTTCAACGCTTCAAATTCATATCGTGGTGAACTGCTGCCACAGATTGGACTCTCGGTAAAGATTTCACCTAAATTTAATCTGGGTTTTAATACTTTCAATCCGTTTCAAACCAATATTCAGACTGAATTTGTAACCAAAAAGCTTCCTTCAGTATTCAGTTTGGGCACAGAATATTTTTTCTCGCCCGAATTGGTTTGGCGAACTCAGTTGGATAAAGAGGTGAGTAGTAATTATCGATTTGCAAGTGGTTTTGAATATCAAATGCTGCAAAATGTCAATGTGAAACTTGGTGTTTACGGTTCAGATTATTTGGTTTCGTGCCTTGGTTTGGGATTCAAATTCGGATCGTTTTTGATTGATTTAAATTGCGAATCGCATCCGTTACTTGGTTTGAATACACGTGTATCAGTAAAATACAGGTTCTAGCTCTATTTTTTAAAGTATGAGAATTAAAGGATTCATAATCATAATTCTGTTGGTATGCTCTTTTACTGTCAGGGCGCAGGATGTTGTGAGCACTACCGAGCAGCTTATTGCCGATATTTTTGAACAATTCAAAGCGGAAAGTGATGAAGTGATTGATTATGAATCATTTTATGACGATTTAATGTTCTGTGCTCAAAATCCTATTAACCTGAATCAAACCAATCGGGACGAACTCGACAAATTGCAATTCTTGTCCGAAATTCAGATTGAAAACATACTTTCATACATTTACGAATTCGGTTCATTGCATACCATTTATGAATTGCAGCTTATCGAAGGGCTGGATATGACCGATATTCGGCGTATGTTACCGTTTGTCCGAATTGGTGAAGGCGATGATTCTAAAAATAAGATTTACCTGAAAGATTTGATACGATACGGAAAAAACGAATTGCTTTTCCGTCTCGATAAAGGACTTGAAACCAAAGAAGGTTATCAATGGCTGCCCGAAGAGGATGTTGATGCGCCAACTGTGAACCCTAAATTATACCTTGGAAATGAACTTTATAATTCGCTGAAATACCGTTTTCATTATAAAGACAGGGTTCAGTTTGGCTTTTCAGCCGAGAAAGATGCCGGTGAACAGTTTTGGGGCAATCGGAACAAAGGATATGATTTTTACTCGTTTCATTTACAACTAAATAATTTGGGTAAATTTAAAACCATCGTTTTGGGCGATTATAGAGCAAATTTTGGACAAGGGTTGGTGTTGCATCCCGAATTCAGCATGGGCAAATCAAGCTATGTGTTGAACGTTGCACCCCGAAATTCGGGATTGAAAAAATTCAGTTCTACCGATGAGTATAACTTTTTCCGAGGTGGTGGAGCAACTGTCAGACTTGGGAAGTTTGATTTGACGGCATTTTATTCCAACAAAATGATTGATGGCGATACGATAAACGGCACTTTCCCAACCATTATTAAAACAGGTTACCATCGCACGTTGGACGAACTGGCCAAGAAGCAAACCGTCAATCAACAAATAATAGGAGGAAACGCCACGTACACCAACATGAATTTGCAAATCGGTTTTACGGCCGTTCATACCCGATTGGATAACAGTTTAGTGCCCGACAAATCGGTTTATAATCATTTCTATTTTTCTGGAGATAATCAAACCACAGGAGGAATTTTTTACAGATACAGATGGAAAAAACTCAATTTGTTTGGTGAAACGGCCATGACCGGCAATGGAGCATTGGCAACACTAAACGGATGTTATTTCAATCCGGCTTCGCAGGTTTCGTTGGTGGTTTTGCAGCGGTATTATTCGCCCGAGTACGATACTTTCTATGCTTCGGGTTTTGCTTCCGGTTCGCGAATCAACAACGAATTCGGCATTTATATTGGTGCGGAAGTTCGTCCGTTTAAGAAATGGAAATTTGCAGCTTATGCCGATAATTACCGCTTTCCGTGGCCTAAGTTTGGCGTTGATGCACCTTCGCTTGGTCAGGACTATTTGCTTCAGGCCGACTTTGCCACGCGGAAAAATCTCACCATGTACTGGCGGCTAAGATATAACGAAGGGCAGTCGAACCTTTCGGGCTCAACAGCTACGATGCCAGTCATCGTTCCTCAACAAAAAGCATCATTGCGTTATCAGTTGAATTATGATGTTGGTAATTTTAGTTTTAAAAATTTGGTGGAAGGAAATTTAGTTCGTGTGGCCGATGGCAATTGGACTTATGGATTAATAGCGTTGCAGGATGTAAGTTATGAATTTCAAAAAATTCCCTTGCAACTCGATTTCAGAATGCAGTTTTTCGATGCTGTTGATTATGATAACCGGGTGTATGCTTACGAAAAAGATGTGTTGTATGCCTTTTCCATCCCAATGTTTTCGGGCATTGGAAGTCGGTATTATTTGAATGTAAAATACCAGATTTCCAAACAATTTTCTATCTGGTTTAAAATTGCACAGACAGTTTACGCCGATGACAGGGAAGCACTTAGCAGTGGAAACGAAACAATTTCAGGCAACAGAAAGACAGATGTCCGGCTGTTATTGAAATGGGGATTTTAAAAAAGCACTTTTATTTCTTATCAATTCAACTTAAAAAAGTAATAATATTGCTTAGATTGAGTTAAAAAAACCTGTTTTTACTATATTATTTTACCTAATATCAATAATATACAAAAAACTGCCATCTCTACATTGCAATTTTGGAAATTTGCCGTATCTTTGCATCGTTTTTCAGCCCGAAGAAGTTTGCCTCCAGCCGATAACCTCAATAATTATTTCTCAAAAAATGGAATTACTAGAACAAATAATGGCGAAAGCCAAAGCTAACCCTCAACGTATCGTGTTGCCAGAGGGCACTGAACTTAGAACACTTAAAGCGGCTGATATTATTTTAAAAGAAAAGGCAGCGAAGTTGATATTGATTGGAGATGAAGCCGAAATAGAAAAGATAGCGACTGAAAATAATCTGACACATCTTTCCGAAGCCACAATTGTGAATCCGGAAACGAATCCCAAGATGGCAGAATATGCCAATTTACTTTTCGAAATTCGCAAAAGCAAAGGGATGACCCTGGAACAAGCCACCAAGCTTTCAAAAGATCCATTGTATCTCGGATGTTTGATGATTAAAAACGGCGATGCTGATGGAGAATTAGCCGGTGCGCAAAATACAACCGGAAACGTACTTCGTCCGGCTTTCCAAATTGTAAAAACACTTCCGGGAATTAGCGTGGTTTCAGGAGCATTGCTTATGTTTACTCCAGCCAAACAATATGGAGAAAACGGATTGTTGGTATTTGCCGACTGTGCCGTGAATCCAAATCCTACTGCCCCTGAATTGGCTCAAATAGCAGTTTGTACGGCTGAAACAGCCCGTGTTATTGCCGGATATGAACCGAGAGTGGCTATGTTGAGTTTCTCGTCGAAAGGAAGCGCTAAACACGAGCTGGTGGATAAAGTTGTGGAAGCAACCCGACTGGCAAAAGAAATGGCACCTGAATTGATGATTGATGGAGAATTGCAAGCCGATGCAGCTCTTGTTCCGGAAATTGGACAAAGCAAAGCACCCGGAAGTAAAATTGCAGGACATGCCAATGTATTGGTTTTCCCCGATTTACAGTCTGGAAATATCGGTTACAAAATGGTGGAGCGATTTTCAGGAGCGCAAGCTGTAGGACCGATTCTTCAAGGAATGGCAGCACCTGTTAACGATCTTTCCCGAGGTTGCTCGGTGGATGACATTGTCAGGATGATTACGATTACAGCCAATCAGGCAATGAAAAATTAATTCACAATTAAGAATGCATAATTCATAATCATTGAAGTAAGCATTTTGAATTTTGAATTATGCATTATAAATTATAAATTATGCATTGAAATATTATGGCAGAAGAAATTATTGAAGCGATTGAACGCTACGGCCTTAGCAAACGAAACCGAAACCGAACCTTGTTTTCGCGTATCGGTGTTGTGGGTTGTGGAAAAGAAGGGAGCGTAATTGCCACCACGGCTGCTCTCAATGGCATGGAAGTGGTTTTTCTGGAACCGAGTGAAGAAAGAATCACCAATGCGTACGACCGTATTGAAGGAAAACTCGATAAAAAAATTGAGAACTGGGGTTTGACGGAAGGAGAGAAGAAAGCTATCCTCGCCCGAATCTCAGGAACTACAAAC
>Ga0302213_1000647_pt1 | contig 18867 bp, 14 predicted proteins | sample II_Fen_N1_2_FD_194583 | JGI IMG/M metagenome (GOLD analysis project Ga0302213, IMG submission 194583) | Peat permafrost microbial communities from Stordalen Mire near Abisko, Sweden - II_Fen_N1_1 | ecosystem: Environmental > Terrestrial > Soil > Wetlands > Permafrost | place: Sweden: Abisko... | reverse complement strand
GTCGTATAAGAATTTTGACTGCTTAAATAGGTCAACGGATCCAAGCAATACACCCAGAACGGGGTTCCGGTACCTTCTTGCACTTGGTAGGCGCCAGTGTTAACAGCGGTTTTGGTGACGCTGCCAAACTTCAGGTTCTCTTGCTCGTACTTGCTGAGACTTGTTTCTGTCAAAGAAGTATCTGCATGCACCTGCATCGCACTCAAAGCCATGAATGCGCCGACGGTCATACTGATGATCTGGCTAAGCTTCTTTGTCAAAGTGGTAGTTTTCATGGGTTCAATCTCTTGATCGCGCTGAGTTCAAGTCCTGGATACGGTGCGTGGCTGGCCAATTGCACTATCCAATCTCAGGCAATTTGTCATAGTTTTGCGACTGTTCTGATAGGTAAAAGCAAAATCCAAGCCAAGAGTGTAAGTGAATGATTTGTAGAGGGAAATTGATTTTTTGATGCGGCAAAATAAACGGTCTGTTAAGTATTCCGACAGCCGACCCAGCGTGCTTGCTTTCACAAGCCCAACTCGGCCATGAGTTGGGTGACCGCAGGGCTGTTGCGGACCTTGACGGGGGCCTTGAGTGCGGCCGACATCTCCTCCTTGGCCTCTGCTTTGTGTCCGGCTTTGGCCAGAGCGTAGGCGAGGTGAAAGCGAATCTCACCGCTGGATGGCTGGCGCAAGCGTGCATCACGCAGGTGGCGCAAACTCTCCTCGGTTTTGCCGCGCTGCACCAGAATCCAGCCCAGCACATCGGCAAATTCGGGGTTGCCTGACGACAGCTTCAAGGCCTTTTCTGCCATGGTCACTGCACTTGGGTCATTCAATTGCTGCAGCACTTGGGCATAACTGGCCAGCGTGGACGAATCCTCTGGGCCTGTCGCCAAAATCTTTTTGAAGTTTTGGCGGGCGTCTTCCAGCTTGCCGGCCTGGATTTGAACCTGCGCCAACGCCTTCAACGCAATTGGGTCACCAGGCTGTTTTTTTGCCCAGGTTTCCATGAATGCGAGTGCCTTGTCCGACTGGCCTGCCGCGATATAAGCGCGCACCACCAGGATGGCATTGTCGGTGCTGGGCTCTTTGTCCATGACCGCGCGGTACCCCGTCAGCGCTGCTGGAAACTGCCCGCGTGCCATGGCGACATGCGCTGTTGTGATCAAGGTGCTGACACTGCCAGGGTATTTCGAGGACAAAGCTTTTAAACCCGCGTCAACGCGGGCGGTGTTGCCGCTGCGGAAATCAACTTCAACCTGCAGCACCAACGCCTCTTTGTCATCTGGCTTGGCCTGGAGCGCCTTTTGCACGTTGTAGGCTGCGTCTTCGGGGCTGCCAGCCATCAGTTGCAAGCGGCCAATCTGCACCTGTTTGGCCGCGTCATACTCGGCCAGTCGCGTTGCATCCTTGAAGGTCAAACGTGCCGCATTGCGGTCACCTGCTGCCAGATAGGTGCGGCCAAGTGCCAGTTGCGCTGCCAAACTGCCGGGCACGTTATTGACCAGTGATCTGGCGGTATCCAAGGCTTTGTCGACCTGCCCTTGGTTGATCAGGAGTTCGACCATGGCCAGCCCGGGCCGTGGGTCCGTGCGTCGCAAGTCATTGGCGCGTGCCAGTTGGCGCAGGGCCTCTGCCGGGTTGTTGGCTCGCACCTCCAGGACCCCGAGTTGAAACAACAGGTCTGGATTGTCCTTGGACGTTGTCAACATCTGAGCGAGCCGGGTGCGAGCCTCGCCAAAGCGGCGCTCCTCGATGTCAAGCCAACTCAAATTGACGGCCGCTGGCTGGAACGACGGGCTCTTGGCCAGCACCTGCACAAAGGCTGCACGCGCCCCACTTTTGTCACCCGTGCGGCCCCTGACATTGCCCAGGAAATTGAGCATGGTCAGATTATCCGGATCACGTTTGACAATCGCCTCGGCAGCGCGCAGTGCTTTGGCATTTTGGCCTTGCCCTGCGTAGGCCAATGCCAATTGAACAGCCGCTTTCAGATCAGCGGGATTGTCCGCATACGCTTTTTCCAGGTTGGCGATGGCCACCTGCCCCTGTCCTAAGGCCATTTGACTGGCCCCCAATTCGCGCAGCACCGAAGGCCCGCCGTTGAGGGCAGATGCCTTCTCAAACAATTGGCTGGCTTGCAAGTACTGTTTGCGCTCCAGGCGCAATCTGCCCAAGAGAAAGAGGATCTGCGGGTCGTCCGGGCTGGTGCGCTGGGCCGCTTCTAACAGTGGCAAGGCGGCGGTATTGTCTTTGGCGTCAAGCAGCATGGTGGCCAGCAAAACCTGCGCTGTTGCGTTTTTGCTGTTGCGCGACAACAGACTCTCAAGGTAAGCCTTGGCCTTCTCGTTGTTGCCGAGTGCCCGGTGCGCCAGGGCGCCTGTCATGACGATGGGATCGTTGATCGCCAGCAGACTGGCCGGCAAAGCGTCGATCATGTCCGCTGCCTCGGCGTAGCCATTCTTCGCCGCAGCTTGGTCGCCTTGCCGTGCCGCCAATAGGCCACGCAGATAGGATGCCCGCGGGTCCAGCAGCTCAGCATTGGCGAGGTACGTGAGGTCTTGCGTTGCGTCTTTCTCGCGTTCTAGCGTGATGAGCAAGGATGCACGTGCTATCCGTGCATCGATGTATTTGGGGTCGATGGACAACGCGTGTTCTTGCGCGGCCAGAGCGCCTCTGGCATCTTGCAGACTTTGCAAGACAACGCCTTGCGTGTACCACGCCATGGCATTGCCCGGTGCCAATTCGACTGCTTTTGCCGCCGTTGCCTTGGCTTTGTCGCTTTCTTTCAGTTTGAGCAGCATGGGTGCTTCGGCCATCAGCGGCACGGCAGAACGAGGGTCCGCAGAACGGGCATCGGCAAAACTCTTGGCAGCCAGAACGGTGCTGCCGGACAACCCATAGGCAGCACCCCGCAGCGTCAGTATTTCCGCGTGCAGCGTTGCAGGCATGCCTGCAACGGTGACGTTGTTGAGCAATTTTTTAAGCTCTCCCAACATCAGGTAAATCTGTCCCAAGAGCACAATCACCTCGCTGCGGCTGACACCTTGGGCCAGGGCTTCTTCAAACGCTGCTTCCGCGCCCTTGAGTTCGCCACTCTTGAGCAGAACCTTGCCTAGCAGCAGTTGTGCCGCCAGCATTTTGGGATCTTGCTGAATCGTGTTTTTTAACTGGATGGTGGCCCCGGGCAAGTCGCCTTTCTCATACCTTTGCTGGGCATCGTCGTAATACTTGGCGGCCTTGTCTGGTGTTGCATTTGCCAGCGAAGTCAGGCTTGTCACCAGTGCACCGAACACCAGCGAGCGTGTGTTCTGTTTGCCCAAGCAGGACCAAATCTGGGAAATGGGTTTCGACATAGGCGTTATCAAAGCGTGAAGGTGGGTGAACGACCATTATCCGATAGCCACTGGCCACCATCTCTCCATGCGTTCGCCTGCAAACACGCCTGACTCAGTCAGGACGAAACAATTCGCGATAGCGGTTGATGACAGTGGCTAAGTCGTAATGCTCATGGATGGCGGCCATGGCCGCTACGGGTTGCGATGCCGTCAGATTTTGCTGGAAGTGCAGCAAAATCGCTGAGGCCAGAGCCTGCGGGTCTTGTGGCCTGACCAATGTGCCGCAGCGCCCCGCCTCCAGTAGGTCGGCGTTTCCGCCAACGTCCGTTGCCACAATCCTGAGTCCAGTTGCCATAGCCTCTTGCAGGGTGCACGATGTTGCTTCAAAAAGAGAGGGCAGCACAAAGCAATCCATGGCTCTGAAAATCTCGGCCACATCCGTGCGAACGCCAGGCAACCAAAGTCGTTCGCGCAAACCTTCCGCCTGCATGCGTTGACTGACTTCATCGGTCAACGCTCCGGCCCCCACCATGGCCAGGCGCATGCGTTCAGTGCCTGGCACATTGGATTTCGCCAAATTGATAAAGGCCTGCACCAACAAAAGTGGGTTTTTGACATCCACCATGCGGCCCACATACCCGATCACCCAGTCGACACCTGGCACGAAGGGGAATCCATCCGGCAGCGTGTCATTGGTGCTGCGAGGTCGAAAACGCATGGTGTCAACGCCATTGGGGATCAAGTGCAAATGCTTGGCTGACACCCCAATCTCGTTAGCCAGGTAATCGCGCAGAGGTGCCGCCACCGCAACAAACTCGTTCACGAATGGCTTGAAAGCTTTGCGCAACAGTTTGTAGTGTGCGTTGCCGCCACCCAGGTCGCCGATGTCCAGCCCGTGCTCGACATGAACGCGCAAGGGAACGCCAGCCAGCGCAGCCACAGGTGTGAACTCCATCGCGGCTAGGTTGCAGCTGTGAAGCACATCTGGCCGCAGTCGGCGCAGCAACTTAAACACCTTTGGGTAGAGCTTGAAGGGCTGCCCCGGCCCCTTGTCCAGGCTGATCACCTCGACATCCGGTCTCTCAATGCGTTTTACAAAGCCTTCATCAAACCCGGCAATGGCCACAACGGTGTGGCGAAAGTCGTCATGAGGCAGGTGGTTGATCAATTGCACGACCACGTTTTCCAAGCCCCCGGCCGCAAAACGGTAAACCAAATGGACAACGTGACGACAGTGTGAAGGCATGGGGGGATATGTAAGAAGGGGGGCAATCATCATAGCCATGGATTGGGCCCAATACGCCAAGGACGGTGGGGTTGCAAACTTCACCCCTCATAATGCCTTCCAACAACTCACTACCTCACTTTATCGTGTCGCGCCTTCGCAAAATCTCGTTCGCTCTGCTCGCAGTCATATTGCTGCTTGGCATGGCTGTGGGCGGTATCTGGCAGCACCTGGCCAATGGACAGGATGGCCACGCTGGCTTGCTGGGCAACCGCACACCTGGTGAAATTCTTCGGTACACACTGCACCGTCTTGAAGGTCATCCCAATCTGGAGCGTCTGCTGACACCTGAGTTGCGCTGGATACAGCGACGCTACGAGCGCCCTGTTCCTGACATGCCGCTGCCATCGCTGGGCAAAGGGCAGCAGGCTGCCGCGCTACCTTCTCAACGTTATGACCTGAGTGGCCACCCTCTTGCAACACAGCTTGCACCCCAGGTAACGGCATCCGCTACAGGCGCGGTTGTTGTGAATTCGGCGGACAGTTTGGTCAGCGCGGTTCATCACGCGGTTGCCGGACAAATTATTGAGATTGCACCTGGCAGTTACCGAATCCATCACGCCATTGGCACAGATTCGGCGGGCACGCAACTCAACCCAATCACCGTGCGTGCGGCACAACCTGGGCAGGTTATTTTGGAGGTCGATAGCGAAGTCGCATTCCGCGTGTCGCAACCGTACTGGGTCTTTGAAAATATGACTGTGCGTGGTGTGTGCCAGGAGCACCGTTATTGCGAACATGCCTTTCATGTATTTGGCGCAGCACAACAGACCGTCATCAGAAACAACCGGCTGGAAGACTTCAATGCGCACATCAAGATCAACGGAGCAGGCAATGCGTGGCCTGACAACGGCCTGATTCAATACAACACGCTGACCAATTCAACCCGGCGCGAAACCGCGCTCCCGGTGACGCCGATTGACTTGGTGGGGGCCAACCAATGGCATGTGGTTGACAACCTGATTAGCAACTTTGTCAAAGGTGACGGCAATTTGGTGTCTTATGGCGTCTTCATGAAAGGTGCCAGTAGCGGGGGGCGTATTGAACGCAATCTGATCATCTGCACGCCAAAAGACATCTCGCAGCCCGGGGTGCGCGTGGGCATCTCATTTGGCGGCGGCGGCACAGGCAAACCCTATTGCAGGGACCAGGCATGCACAGCTGAGCACACCGCAGGTCTGGCCGCTAACAACATCGTTGCGCATTGCAACGACTTTGGTGTGGACGTCCATGACGCCAATGGCATCCTGATTGCCCACAACACATTGATCAACACCGCTGGCATCGATGTTCGTGGCGCACAAGCGCATGCGCGGTTATATGCCAATTTGCTGGATGGCCGGTTACGCCAGCGTGACGGTGGGCAAATCAGATCGCAGTTCAACAGCATCACCGAACTCTCTGCTGTGTTTGACGCCGCCGATCAGCTCTTACTCACCTGGCGCGTGCCGCCAGAAAACATACCCAGCTTGGGCTTGGTTCCGGCCGACTTTTTGGGCCAGACGCGTCAGGACGGCACAGCGCCCGGGGCATTGGCCGGCACCACATTAAGCGACAAAATTTAGCTATGCTAATGATAGTAAAAGAGCCTTTCATGGCAAGGGCTTCAGTGAGGTTTCTTGCTTTTTTCGCCGGCTCGGTGCATGAGCGCTACATGTATATGATGAGCAGAGAATTCGTTTGACGCGTCAAAGACGCGTGCAAAACAAGATCGTCAGGATGGAGTTTATGGATCGTATCCAAGATGGCTGGCCCGATCCTAAGGTGAAAATTATTTCAGGCATGCAACTGAGCAAAAATTCATGATTCCAGTAGTGAAGCCCGTAACACTGAGTTTGGTTATCCCAACATACAACCGTGCACATCTCATCATCGAAACCATTGAGTCTGCGCTTGCACAAACTGTTTCATTTTTTGAAATAATTGTTGTCGATGATGGCTCAACAGATAACACAGACTATTTGTTGTCGACATACCAAGAAAAGATTCGTTTCTTTCGAACAGAAAACCAAGGCGTGCAGGCGGCGAGAAATCGAGGTGTTGCTGAGGCGCGTTCCGCATTTGTGACGCTATGTGATTCAGATGATTTGTTCTTACCTGATTATGTTGAAAAAATAACTAAACATCTGGCTTCTTCTGAAGCATGCAACGCAATTTACTGCAATTTCATTATTTTTGACGAAAATAAGGACCATTCGGCCAAACTTTCAACTGCTCCAAATGCATTTTTTGCTGATTCAGTGTGCGTTGATAACGTCTATGTCAAAATTCCTGATTTGTATATCAAAACATTAACCTATCAGCCCTTTTTTCCAACTGGTTTGACAATACGCAAAGATTTCTATGCCTCGCTAGGTGGGTTTAATATCGCATTTAATGGTGTAGGCTCTGAAGATTGGGAATTCACCCTCCGTGTTATCGAGCATACTGATGTTTCGCTGTACAAAACGCCACTTGTGAAAATCCGGAAGCATTCGTCAAATGATTCCTTTGACCATGTGCGGCAAAACATCGGAGAAGCGAAGGTGCTTGAATATGCCTTAAAAAATCATAAGACAGCGAAGAGTCGTGAAGCAATCATAAAAAAGAGCATTGAAAATCGCCGGTTGCTTGCTTTTGATGGTGCCTATGCCAGAGGCGATTTTGTTTTGGCAACCGATTTGGAATCGAATTTAAAAAGCATGCGTGTCACATGGCGTTTTTTCTTGAAAAAGATGATACTTAAACTGCCGTGTTCTTTAAGGAACAGGATGTGGTTGCTAACCCAGAGGTCGTAATTTTATTGATTTTATGAAAATATTATTTCTTTCGTACTTTTTGTGACGATGCATAACAGTTTATGTAGATGGTACTGATGGTATCTTTATGCTCAATGCAATAAAAGCAAGTGGTCCGAGGTTGAAAGAGTTCGGTATGAATTTCATTTGCATGAATAATGATGGGTTTGACGGGCTTCGCCGGCCGCGTCACATCTTAATGCAGCTCCTTGCGCGTCGTGGGGCCAAGGTTCTATTTGTTTCGACGCCTCTGGATTACTTTACTCAGCGAAAAAGGAAAAAAGTCCTCAAATGGGGTGGTGTTAAAAAAATTGAACCCAATTTATATTGGTTACAACCTCTGGCGATTTTTAGGAATTATTATTGTTTTTGGATCAATGAGCTTAGTGCATTTTTTAGACTCTTGATGATCTGGATTGTTAGTCGCACGATTGGGCAAAAACATCCGGTACTGTTTATAACTGTTCCTTGTCCTGAATTTTTGTGGATGGCTCAATTGGTGAAAGATGCGGTTGTGGTTTATAACATCCATGATCGCTACCTGGACCAAAATGACAATTGGATTCCGAGACATACTGATTTGTTGCGTCGAGCTGATATTGTCTTGTGTAGCTCTATGTATATATATGAGGAAATCAAGGTTGAGCGCTCTGATAATGTTCACAAGTTTTACCCAGCTGTAGATTCAATATTTCTGTCCGAGCCCTTGACTTCTTTGAAGGTCAACTCAGACGACCGCCGTTATGTCATTGGTTTTGTCGGTAATATGGGTAATCAAATCGATTGGAATTTGTTGGATCAATTGACTGATGATGATCATTATGATTATATTTTTGTCGGGCCAATAATACCTGACATTGCAGATGGCAAAGTGTTTCAACGGCTTCGGTCAAAAAGTAATGTCAGATTTTTGGGCGAAATCCAGCATGATGCCATACCCAAGTTAATTAATACATTTGATGTTGCTATCCTGCCATTTGGACAGGATGAATTTACAAAGGGTGTCAATCCTTTAAAAATGTTGGAGTATTTGGCTTTGGGGAAACCTGTTGTAGGAACACCAATTCCTGCCATGATCGAGTTTCAAGAGCTATTCTATGGAGCGTCTACTCTTGAAGAGTGGCGGTATTCTCTATCGCTTGCTATTAAAGAGAATAGTCAGGAAAAAGTAAATGCTCGAAGAAATCGGGTCGCATCAGAAAGTTATGAAAGGCGCTTGGACTATATGTTGGAACTCATCTCTGGACACCTTGAAAAGCGATATTTAGCATGAGTGAACAATTATTGGCGATATGGATGATCGTCCGGGATGTGATACCTACCAACGATTCAATGACTAAGACCTATGCCGGTTCATGATCCTAAACGGAACCTGATTCGTGGTGCTGTTTGGACGATTGGCACGCGCTGGGTCATCAAAGGACTCGGTTTTGTCAATACCATCATCATGGCCCGCCTGCTCGTGCCAGAAGACTACGGCATCGTCGCCATGGGGATGCTCGTGGTCGGTTTGGTGCAGACGTTTCTTGATTTTGGGCCCAGCACAGCTTTGCTGCGCAAATCGGAGGTATCGCGTGACGAAATCGACTCTGCGTGGACCTTGGGCATTCTTCAAGCCGCCGCCGCTGGCTTGTTATTGCTGATCACCATACCGCTGGCCGAGGCCTACTTCACCGAATCACGTTTGCGTTTTGTCCTGCTGGCACTGGCGGTCAGCGTCATTTTTGTGAGCTTTTCCAATATTGGTTTGGTCTTGGCGCGCAAGGAGTTTATTTACACACTCGACTTCAACGTGTCGATCGCGACAAAACTCGCGAGCGTTGTGACCACCGTGGCGGCGGGCTGGTGGTTGCACGACTACCGGGCGCTCGTTCTGGGTATCGTCGCTGGGTACACCGTGCCTGTTTTCTTGAGCTATTGGTGGCATCCGTATCGACCGCGCTGGAATACCTCCAAGATTGTTGAGATATGGCAGATCACCAAGTGGCTGACGGTGGCGCGCGTTGGGCAGTTCATCATGCGCCAAGGCGACCAGTTTGTCGCTGGGCGTATTGGTACGACCCACGAATATGGCGTTTACAACGTGGGATCAGATTTTGGCCAAATGCCTGTTGGAGAGGTTGGCCCGGCCATGCTCAGGGCACTCTTACCCGTGCTCTCGTCAATGGAAGACGACCAGCAACGCACCAACCTGGCTGTCATCAAAACCATCGCAGCAGTGAACACCGTGATATGGCCCATCGGCCTTGGATTTATGGCCATTGCGGCCCAAGCTACGGAGATTGCACTGGGCAACAACTGGGTTGATGCGGTGCCCCTGGTGTCGCTTTTTGCCTTGGTATCTGTCGTGCAAACCATCACCTCGCCGGCCAATACCTTGCTGATCTTGCGCGGCCATACCCGCTCGCAAAGTCAGGTGGTCTGGATCGAGTTTGTCTCTTTTGTGCTGGCATCGGTCATGCTCGTTCCCTATTTCCATTTGGTTGGTCTCGCCTTGGCGCGCGTGGTGAGTTCTGCGATCAGTTCACTGACCGCGTTGCGTTACACCCGCAAGATATGTCAGTTGCCGATCAGCCCCATACTGGCGGTGATTTTCCGCCCGATGATTGGGGCTATTTTGATGTATGGCCTTGTTATATGGGTGTTGGGTGCTATTCATTCCGCAGCAATCGGTTTGGTCGCGGGCATCGGTTGCGGCGCCATATTTTTCACGTTATGGTCGCTTCTGAGTTGGCATTTGGTGCGGCGTCCTGAGGGACTCGAATCAACCATGATGGATAAGTTCGTCCAGTGGCGTGGCAAAGGCGCCTTGCTTTAACCGTCTACGCAACATCCACCCTTATCAACAGGAAACACATGCAAGGCTATATCACTCTCGCCACCGGAAGCCGCTTTTATCTGGATTTGGCCATGAATTTGGTGCTGTCACTCAAGCTCAATGACAGTCAGCGGCCGGTGTGTGTCGTTACGGACCCGGCCATGGAGATACCAGCAGACTATCGTAAATTCATTGATCACGTTGTTTTCATCAACAGCAAACCTGGTTTTAATGGTTGCTTAAATAAACTGCGCATCAATGAATTGAGTCCTTTTGAAGAAACCATGTTTGTTGATTCAGATTGCATATTGCTTAAAAAGGACATGAACCGACAGTGGAACAAATTTCAAGGCCCGGGCTTTCGCAGTGCTGGCGCCAAAGTCACCACAGGGCATTGGTACGGATTTGATATTGCCGACGTGATTCGGAAGCTCGGCATTGATTACATGCGCACCCTGAATTCAGGGGTTTTCTATTTTCGCAACGACGCTGAGTCAGCAAAGTTTTTTGCCACTGCCTTGGAATTGGTTGAAAACCACAAAGAACTGCTCGGCTCGTTCCATAGAAATAAATTACAGCTCGCGGATGAACCCTTTATTGGTGCCGCCTTGGGAAAACTAAAAATCCCAACGCTAGACTTTGATGCCGCAGAGGGAACGATTCAGGTCACCACCATCAAAGCGACAAATATCCACTTCGATCCCTTCACACAAACGAGTGCAATCACTCGGCATGATGACTACAGATTGTTAGGGCGCTTCTTTCCGAGAAAACATGTTCAGCATTCGCCATCGTTTGCACACTTTGTCAAACTAAAACCGAAAGCCGTCTATCAGCGTATTTCAGACCAACTGCGTGACCATTTCCAACTGCCACGTTTTGTTCTATGAAAAACGAGTCCTCATCTTTGTTGTCATGTTATGTACTGACCTACAACAGTGAACGCCGTCTCGCACAAGTGCTTGCATCGATACAAGGTGTTGTCGATGAAATTATTGTTGTGGACTCTGGCAGTTCGGATCAGACATTAAGCATTGCCAGTCGTTATGGGGCAACCATTCTTACCCGTGCCTTTGATAACTTTCGGGATCAGCGTGTTTTTGCCGAAGAGAACTGTTCCAACCCATGGGTGCTCGCTCTGGATTCTGACGAAGTACTGTCCGACGAACTGAGAAATCGACTTCAGTCCCTGAAGGACAAGGGTTTCCGGAAGGATTCGGACACCTCGCCAGATGGATTCTCTATTCGGCGAAATTGGTTTTTTATGGGGCAACCCGTTCGCAATTTCTACCCTGTCAAAACGCCCGAATTCATCGTTCGACTTTTCCAGCGCGACAAACTAAGCCATCGAGGGAGTCGCATCATCCATGAACAATTGCAAATCGATAAGGCGCGAATCGAGGTCATTGATGAGCCGATATTGCATTTCAGCTGTGACAGTATCGACGATTTGTATTCAAAAATAGGTCTGTACACAAATCTGGCAGTCAATGATTTGCATGAAAAAGGAGTGGTTTCCTCATGGGTAAAAATTTACCTTTATCCCTGGATGATTTGGGTTCGTTGGTACCTTTTGTATAGCGGTTGGCGAGATGGTATGCCTGGAAGGATTTTGGGAAAATATGTTAGGGATACCGTTTATTTGAAGTATTTAAAGTTGCGATATAAGAAATCATAATTCTCAAGCTTGGAATAAGAGGCTGCCATCATGATGAAATTAACGGTGGTTTTTTTAACAAGAACTAGCAGTCGTGAGATTTATGAGATGACGATGAAATCGCTTTGCACCATGATGGATGGTGCCGATTCAAAGCTTTTTGATATCTCAACTGTGATTGTTGAAAGTGATATAAATTCAGCCTATAAATATCCTGAAAATGTAAGTGTTATTACTCCAGATGAGAATTTCAACTTTCATAGATTTCTAAATCATGGCATAAAAACTCAGTCGGCATCTGATTGGTATCTGCTTTGTAATAATGATCTGATTTTTTACCCGCACTGGCTGAGCGAGCTTGAGAAGGTAATCTTGGCTAAACCGGAAATAGAGTCGCTTAGCCCTATTTCACCCACATGCAAAGAGCAGATTCGATTAGTGAAAAATATCGATTTGACATTGACGCCATTTTTGCTTGGATTTGATCGCCGCCAGCATCTTTCTGGATGGTGTTTTATGGTGAAAAATGATACCTTGAAGAAAATTGGTGGCTTGGATGAAAGATTTTCTTTCTATTTTGCTGATGATGACTATTCGTTGTCATTGCGGAGGTTAAATATTTTTCACGCTTTGGTTCTCAATTCACAAGTAAAGCATCTTGAGGACGAAAAGGTTTCGAAAAAAATAAAATACCTTAATAGTAATCTGCCCCAGGAGACGCCTGTTCTAAAAGTTTTGTTGAGCAATAGATACTCTTGGATATTGGTGAATGATAAAATGCGTGATGGCTTTCTGATTTATACGGCCAAGTGGGGGGATATACGCTTGATCGCCTTGAAAAGAAAACTTCACGATTTCTTGTTTTTGAAACTTGGAATTTCTTTTTTTTCGAAATACCTATTTAAAGCCAAATGCTGATTTCTGGTATGGACGATGATTCTGAATAGCTGCGAATAACGGCATCAGGGCATCGACAAATAGGGTTTTCTGGATTGAAGTCGCTCAGATGCTACCTAGTAGTAAATAGCATTGGGCCGCCCATTGGCCGGGCGGTTCGGGATTAGTCCTGTGCTGCCTGTGGCTGTTCGGCACACCTTCTACAGTGAACTGGTGCTGAGCAACCTGCGGCACATTTTTAAAAAACGTTCTGCCACCGCTTGGGTGTTGTTGGCCAAAGCCAATTGCAGTCCCTGCTGGCCCATCTTGTGGGAAAGGTCTGGGTCTCTGAGAAGTTGGAGTATGGCGGCCGCAATGCTGTTGACATCTTGGCCATCGACCAAAAGTCCGCTTTCGCCATCGATGACGGCCTCTACTGCGCCCCCAGCCCGACCGCCGATCACCGGTTTGGCGCACGCGTTGGCTTCTCTGAAAACCAAGCCAAATCCTTCGGTATCGCCGTCGGGCATGGTTCGGTTGGGCATCAGGAAGACATCGCAGCACCTCAGATAGTTCAGCAGGTCTTCGTCACCTGTTTTTCCCACCAGGGTGACATGGGTGGAGAGCTTTTCTTCATCAATGATGCGCTCCAACGTGGCGCGATAGTCGCCCTCTCCGACAACAATGTGATGCACGTTGGGGAGTTCATCCACCACCCGCCGCATCGCCCTGATGGCCATGTCTATGCCCTTGCGTGGCACCAGTCGGCCAACCGTCACGACAATTTTTTTGCCAGTCAGGCCATGTTTTGCCAGAAAGGCCGGGTCTGGCACGCCAGGGGTGAACCGGTCGGTATCGACGCCGTTTTGGATCAGCGCCAACCGGGTGGGCTGTACCCCCATGTCGCGGGTGAGCGCGTCGCAGGTGAAGCTGCTGACCGCCACCACTTTGTCTGCGCGCCGCAGATGCTCGCCTCGTCTGTTGCCATGCAGGCGTCCACCGGTGGCCGTGGTGACTTCTTCGCCATGCACATAAATCACCACCTTGCAGCCAAACAATCGTTTGAGGGCAAAGCCCAGCCAGCTGCCCGTGACGAGCTCACCCACACACACCAGGTTGATGTGGTGTTTGCGCACAATGCGCGCGGCAGTCCAAAGGCTGCGTGCGTAAAGCGGTATGTCATTCGTTACCAGCCGCACCAGCGAAACCAGGATGTTGGCCGGAGGCGGCAGCATGTGTGGCCGCAAGAGTGGCAACCGATCCACCGGGTATGGCGCAGATTGATCATGCGCCTGCCAGCCGTTAATGGGTTGGTGCGTCAGGTAGTTTTCTTTGGCAGTCAGCACCCGTATGCTTCCTGGCGGCATGTGCAGGCAGAGGTTGTGGTAAACCACCGCCGAGCCCCCGTGGATGGGCGGGAACGTGCTGGCGATCAGCAAGCAGCGTACGTCCTGGTTTGTTTCGGCCGGCACCGCATCGGCGTGGACCAACTTCTGATGGGAGAACATATTGCGACCTAGGTGGTAAGCCATTCGAACGTGGCTATTGCCCCATATCGTGGTGCGAGGGATTTGAAAAACATCCGAATCGGCGGTGAAGACGCCTCCACTGCTTGCCAGCGCCCCGACGTACCCGCTGGCTTTGACCATGGCCACATGTTTGGCCTGGTAGTCCAGTCCTGGGCGACCATTGGGGTAGGCAAAGAATCGGACCTTGGCGCCGATGGTTTCCTCCAGGGACGCTTTGCAACCAGCCATTTCAGCGATGGCTTCGGCATCGGTGCATTCGTTCAAGATGGGGTGTCGGATGGTGTGAGCCCCAATCTCAAAGCCCTGGCTGTGCAGATGGCGCACGTCATCAGCGTCAAACTTGTCAGGCAGCAGCAAAGGTGTGCATGCTTGGGCCTCCAACATGTCAATGGTCGCCAGACGCTCACTCAGGGGCAAGTATTTGAGGCGCTCTTGCAGGTCGCGTACCAAGGTCATGCGGGCCTGGGGCGCGCAAAGGTCAGCAACGCTGCCAAAACCTGTTGGCAGCTGCATGCCGACAGCGGGTAACGCACGGACCGCCGCCACGATGCGCTCATGCCACAGCGGCACACCGTCAAAAAGTTCCGTTGTTACAAAAAATGTAGCTGGAAGCCCCCGTTTTAAAAGGGCTGGAGCCACATTTTGTCGCCATTCTGCATACCCATCATCGAATGTGATGGCGACCGAGCGACGCGGCAGCTTACGCTGCTGAGCGGCTTGCACTGCCTCTGCCAAAGGCAGTACCCGCATGTTGCCTTGCAGGAAATCGAGCATGTTTTCGAAATCTGCAAAACACAACTCGTTCGGCGTCAATGCGTCGGCTTGAACCGGGACTTTGTGAAAGAGCAAGACGGTCAGAGGTGCTGCGGCCCCGCTAGGCGCGATGGTGGTCAGTCCTGCTCGGATGAAGGCGGCGTCAAACCAGGGTGTTTTCATAACGCGGGGCTCAAGCACGCAACACCTTGCGCTGAGCAGTCAGGTTCAGATCGCGAAGAACCTGTTGTTTAAGCGCTTCCATCAACATGATCAGAATGTAGGGAATTTCAAAGTAAGCGGCGCTCAGTGCCGCGCCGCAGACCATGAAGGCCAAAAGTGCGGCCATCAATGCGACCGACAAATCGTTGGCCCAGGCTAGTTCGATCGCCTTCTCTTGCGTTAAGGCCTGAATCTTCTTGAAATTACGATAAGAAATAATCAAGGATGCCAAAAATAAAAATAATCCTAAAAATCCCAAATCACCAAGGATCTCAAAATAAATACTGTGCGTTGCGGCAGGATAGTAAGACGGGGGCGTATCAATAAAACCAAGTATCCCGGGTTTGTCTCGAAACTGGTAGTAAATGCTTGGTGCTTGACCCGCGTGGTAGCCGCCGCCAAGTATCGGGTTTTCAACCGCAATCGCACTGGCTCGCTTCCATGCGGTGACCCGCCCCATAAAGGATGAATCTTGCTCGGCCTCCTTGATGCTCTCCATGCGGGAGGTCCAGCTTTGGGGGGCCATGGCCAGCATGACACTGGCGACAAAGAGAATGGACAAAATACCAAGCACTTTGCGCTTGCTATGCATGACCAAAAACAACGCCACCGCCACCAAGCCCAATAACCCGCCGCGCGAGTTGGTACTGATGACTGCCAAACAGATAATGCAAAAGGAAGTAATGCAACCTACTCTGACTATTTTGTTGATGGCGTATTTGTAGACATACAGGATGAGTGGTAACACCATCACCAAAACCATCGCAAAGTGGTTGTTGTCGCCAAATTTTTGGATGCCTTTGGTTAAATGGGCCCCACCACTTGCAACAAATTTCAGCCCCTCCAAAACACCATGAAAGCCAAGCGAAAGAATGATCACCAGCACCAGGGCATATAGTCGCAATCGGTTGCTGGCCAGCATAGGCATCAGCAGACAAAATAGAAGGGTTTTCGCGACATTGGTGTAGAGCTCCCAGTTTCGGTCCAGTCCGGGGTAGGCAAAGGTGGCGCTCAGTAAACCATGCAACATAATAAAAATGAAGACGATGCTGGTGCTGTTGGGCTCCCATTTCAGGCGGTGTTTGTCTTTGCTGACAAAGAGCAAAACCAGACCGATCAAGGCAAACACCTGCACATAAGGCACCCCAGCCATGGGGCCGTAGAGGTAACTGTTGAGCGAGACCAGCCCGGCCCAGCACCACAGCAAATAGGCGAGATACGCATGGCTGAAGGCCAGTGGCACCAGCACCAGCATGAAGCCCAAAACGGCCAAATCACGCACGGCGATTCTCTTCTTGGCGGTCAGACAGTGGTGTCGCGGGCGAATCCCGGTAAGCAAAAAGTCCTAAGTCAGGCTTGCCATCAGAATTCATACTGTGTCGAACGCTTTTGAGCAGCAACACCATGCAGCAAAGTTCCAGAACAAGGAGAAGAGCTTCAATCATTTTGGGCTGATTCAGAGAAGGGCATCAGGGAGGGCTGTCAACAGGCAAGCTGGCTTGTCTGCTGCCAGATGCCGACAGCATGTTAGCAGGGGGCTTGGGCTGACTGGCGCCGGTGGGCGGGCTCTTTCCCAGCATCTGTTCGAGCATCAGTCCACCCAACGCGCTCTTGAAATGGCCCGCTTCCCAATACCATTGCATGGTGGACTTGCGGTCACCAGGCGCTGGAACCGCTTCTGCGGTTCTGGCATTGATCTGGCTGAAGTCCCACAGCCGGAAGGCGGGCTGGCCAGAAGCCGCCGCCTCTTCAGCGATGACTTCTACCAACCTGCGTCGCCACAGTTCCAGCCCGGGGGCATGGCCTGTTTTGCGAAAAATCTCGTGCATGGAGGCATGGTAGGGGTAGGTAAACAGGCGCAACTCAATCCCGTTCTGACGGCACAGTCGCATGACTTCCTTCAGGTCTTCCCAGTGCTTGGACGTTGTGCCGCTGGCATCAAAGAGGCTTTTGGGGAAATTTGAAAACGACTTGTTGTAGGCCACGTCCTTTTGGCGAAAAACGGACCAGTAGCCCTCGTCTGCGGTGATTTTGATGTAATCGCGCATGGGGTTGAATCCCTGTGCGGTGAGGTCGGTCGCATAGGGATCATGCTGGCTGGCCAGTGTTTGCACGCTGTCAAGCACGGCGTTCAGCGTCAGCGTCGATTCGGCGTAGTCTCGCAATTGCTGTCGCCAGCGTTGGCTGATGTTGGCACTCATCAGGCGGAGACTCTCTGCGTTGTTGTCGTGGTGGTCGTGCGCCACTGGAGGTGCCGTTGGCTCGGTCAAGAAGTCCATGAAGTCCAACCCCCATAGCACCAGGGTTGGCCGGGCTGCGGTGGGGATGCCGTCGGTGGCCAGCACATGCTGCATGAACTGAAGACTTGTTGCGGTACCGGTACCCGGCAAGGCTGCGTTATAGACTGGTCGGGCGTTCTGAGGCCAGGCCGCATGGTTGGGGTCCAGTCCCACCTCGGCGCGGGAGTTGCCCAAGATCAGCGTCTTGGGCTGAATCCGCAGAACCTGGTAAGCCTTGGCCATGTGACCGTGCTTGGCCGCGGCGGGCTTGACACGGTTGAAGCCGACTTGGTCCACCCAGCGAAAGATGCCGTAGGGGTCAACTACTGTATTGATAGCAGCAACCAAAGCCAAGATAAGGGCTGTGGCCATAAACCAGATGTAGACATAACGCTTCATGCTGACGCCTTCCATCAAAACTGGAAGTACAAAAATTCGCTGGGCCGGGTGAGCGACAACAGGCCCAGGGCCAGCACCACCGCCATGGCCAGCGCCCAGCGGGTGTTACAGCGCCAGGTCAGTCGACTGGTGTGATCACTGTCCTGCTGATCCAAGGTGGGTTTGAACCGCTGCATGATTTGCTGGGTGTTGGGGCTGATAAATACCATGGGCAACAGCGCGATCACCCAGAGGAAGGTCATGGCAAAGTCGCGTCCGCCACCGGGCGTCAGCAGCACGCCGTGACTGGCCAACCAGGGCCCCAGGGGGCCCAGCCGGGCAGCCACCATGTCGGGCAGGCTGATGCCATGCAGGCCAACCATCCCGGACAGGACGAGCAGGGCGGCGTTCAGGCTGCTGGCCTTGAAAAACACCCACCCCACCACGACCACCAAAAACGTCAGCCCGATACTGGCCGTGCGCCCGGCCCTTGTGCTGATGGCCAGGTTGTGGCCCAGCCGCACCCGGAGCCCGCGCCAGGCTTGGTGCACCACCAGGGCCAGACCATGCAGGCCGCCCCAGATCACAAAGGTCCAGCCAGCGCCATGCCACAAGCCACCGAGCAACATGGTGAGCATCAGGTTGACGTATCGCCGGGCCGGTCCTTTCTGGTTGCCACCCAGCGGGATATAGAGGTAGTCGCGCAAGAAGCGAGACAGCGTCATATGCCAGCGCCGCCAGAAGTCAGCAATGCTGATGGCTTTGTAGGGCGAGTTGAAGTTGAGCGGCAGGCGTACACCAATCATGTAAGACAGGCCAATGGCCATGTCGGAGTAGCCCGAGAAGTCGAAATACAGTTGCAATGTGTAAGACAGCGCCCCGCCCCAGGCTTGAAACAATCCGACGGCCGTGCCCTGGTCCGCTGCGGCAAAAAGTGGCGTGGCGTAGGGCGCAATCCCATCGGCCAGCAC
>Ga0302213_1000645_pt1 | contig 18894 bp, 18 predicted proteins | sample II_Fen_N1_2_FD_194583 | JGI IMG/M metagenome (GOLD analysis project Ga0302213, IMG submission 194583) | Peat permafrost microbial communities from Stordalen Mire near Abisko, Sweden - II_Fen_N1_1 | ecosystem: Environmental > Terrestrial > Soil > Wetlands > Permafrost | place: Sweden: Abisko... | reverse complement strand
AGAAGATGATAATGTCGTCAATATCAGAACAATTACAAACAAATTGATCCTTGCGCAGCGAAGTTCCGATAAAACCTTCATCGTAATTTACGTATAACTTTTCGTTGGCTTCAACCACTTTGGTTGCTACAATGGTCTCAAAATTTCGAATCTCTGTTCGGCGTGGATAGTCTTTGCCGTATTTATTTTTCAAATTTTGATACCACGAAATGGTAAAATCAACAATATGATCGAGGTTGTAGTCAATTTCATCTATCTTTTTCTGAATGGAAATGAGTGTATCGTTGGCCTTGTCCGAATCGAACTTGGTAATTCGCATCATTTTTATTTCAAGCAGTTTCAAAAAATCCTCCCGGGTTATTTCGCGGATAAAATCCTTTTTGAAAGGCTCAAGTCTTTTATCAATATGTTCGATAACATTATCCTGCGACGTACTATCCTCAAAGCCTTTGTCCTTGTAAATCCGGTTTTCAATGAATATTTTTTCGAGCGAAGTAAAAAACAGTTGCTCTTTCAATTCACCCTTTTGGATTTCCAACTCGGCTTCCAACAAATCCATTGTATGCTGACAACTGACCCGAAGCATCTCCGAAATGCCCATAAAACGGGGTTTGTTGTTATGAATCACGCAACAGTTGGGCGAAATGCTTAACTCGCAATCGGTAAATGCATACAGCGCATCAATGGTTTTATCGGACGATGATCCCGGCAACAGGTGCACCAAAATTTCAACATTAGCCGAAGTATTATCATCCACTTTTCGAATCTTAATCTTGCCCTTATCGCTGGCTTTGATAATAGATTCAATCAGCTTGGAAGTATTTGTGCCAAATGGTATTTCGCTTATAACCAATGTCTTGTTGTCCAATTTACCGATTTTTGCACGAATCTTTACCGCACCACCTCGTTCGCCATCATTGTAGCGACTTACATCAATGGAGCCTCCGGTCTGAAAGTCAGGATAAAGGATAAATTCTTCACCCCGCAAATCGGAAATGCAAGCATCGCACAATTCATTAAAATTATGCGGTAAAATTTTAGAGTTCAATCCAACGGCAATACCTTCCACACCCTGAGCCAACAACAACGGAAATTTCACAGGAAGCGTAACCGGTTCCTTGTTCCGACCATCGTAGGACGACCGCCATTCGGTGGTTTTAGGATTAAAAAGTGTCTCAAGTGCAAATTTGGATAAACGAGCTTCGATATATCGTGGCGCAGCGGCTCCATCGCCGGTAAGAATATTTCCCCAGTTTCCCTGACAGTCAATCAGCAAATCCTTTTGTCCAAGTTGCACCAACGCGTCGCCAATAGAAGCATCACCGTGTGGGTGAAACTGCATGGTATGACCCACGATATTTGCAACCTTATTGTAGCGACCATCGTCCAACCGCTTCATTGAATGCAGAATGCGCCGTTGAACCGGTTTTAAACCATCATAAATATCGGGTACGGCACGTTCTAAAATTACATACGAAGCATAGTCCAAAAACCAGTTTTGGTACATGCCCGAAAGATGATGTTTCACCGCATCGTCAGTAATTTTAGGAACTTTATAAGTAGAATGCGCAGCAGATTCAACATCGTTCACGATTTCTTCGGCTGCGCCTATTGTTTCGTTTTCTTCGTTTTCAGCTTCAATAATTTCGTCTGTGCTCATATTTGGAGGGCTTTTTTCAAATTCAATCCACAAAAATACAAAAAAAATAGTAACTTTGCACCTCAATTTTCAAGACAAATTTGATAGAAATTGTCCCTTTTATAAATTATTGTAACTCATAACGGTAACTAATATATTATGGCTTCACAAGAAGATGTTTTTAAAAAACTTATTGCGCATTGTAAAGAATATGGTTTCGTGTTTCCTTCGAGCGAAATATACGACGGTCTGGGGGCGGTTTACGACTACGGTCAGAATGGTGTTGAACTGAAAAATAACATTAAGAAATACTGGTGGGACAGTATGGTGTTGCTCAACGAAAATGTAGTTGGACTTGATGCTGCAATTTTCATGCATCCAACCACATGGAAAGCATCCGGACACGTTGATGCATTTAATGATCCATTGATTGACAACAAGGACAGCAAAAAACGCTATCGCGCCGATGTGTTGATTGAAGACTTGCTGGCAAAGTATGATGATAAAATTAATAAAGAAGTTGAAAAGGCAGCCAAACGTTTTGGCGAAAGTTTTGACGAAGCAGTATTTCGTTCAACCAACGAACGTGTTCAAGAAAATCAGGCAAAACGTGATGAAATTCATGCCCGGTTTGTGAAAGCTCTGAATGATTCTGACTTAACAGAACTGAAAGCAATTATTGAAGATTACGAAGTGGTTTGCCCAATAAGTGGAACGCGTAACTGGACCGATGTTCGTCAGTTCAACTTGATGTTCTCTACCGAAATGGGTTCAACTGCCGATGGTGCTATGAAAATTTACCTTCGTCCGGAAACTGCACAGGGAATTTTTGTAAACTTCCTGAACGTTCAGAAGACCGGCCGTATGAAAATTCCGTTTGGAATTTGCCAAATTGGGAAAGCATTCCGTAACGAAATCGTTGCCCGTCAGTTTATTTTCCGCATGCGTGAATTTGAACAAATGGAAATGCAGTTTTTCGTTCGTCCGGGCGAAGAAATGAAATGGTTTGAGCACTGGAAAGAGTTCCGTCTTAAATGGCACAAAGCGCTTGGTCTTGGTGACCAGAAATATCGCTATCACGATCACGATAAGTTGGCTCACTACGCCAATGCAGCTACCGACATTGAGTTTGAAATGCCTTTCGGATTCAAAGAAGTGGAAGGAATCCACTCGCGTACCGATTTTGATTTAAGTAGCCACGAAAAATTCTCCGGTAAAAACATTAAATATTTTGATCCCGAATTGAATCAATCATACGTTCCATACGTAATTGAAACTTCGATTGGAGTAGATCGCACATTCCTTTCTATCATGGCTGCTTCGTACAACGAAGAGCAACTTGAAGGAGGCGAAAGTCGAGTTGTTTTATCGCTACCTCCGGTTTTAGCTCCTATTAAAGCAGCGATTCTGCCGCTGGTAAAAAAAGACGGACTTCCTGAAAAGGCACGCGAAATAATGGATGATTTGAAGTTTGATTTCAAATGTGGGTATGACGAAAAAGATTCCATCGGGAAACGTTATCGTCGTCAGGATGCCATTGGCACTCCATTCTGCATTACTGTCGACCATGACACATTGCAAGATAATTGCGTAACGATTCGTCATCGCGACACGATGAAACAAGAACGTGTTGCCATTGCCGAACTGCATAAAATTATTGGCGACGCAGTCAATATGAAAAATCTTTTCAAGAAAATTGTTGGATAAGTCATTTCAACTTAGAATATACAAAAAAAGAACGGTGCAACCTCAAATGAAGTTGCACCGTTTTTATTTATTTCTTTGGAGTTTTATTGAATCAACTCTTTCATGATCAAAGTCATTAACGGCTGAACGGAATTTCCAATCTGTTGAACCTCTTCGTGAGTTACTTCGATTATTTTTCCGGGCACACCCAAATCGGTAACAATGGATATTCCAAAGCATTTTATGCCGGCATGGTTTGCAACGATAACTTCGGGCACGGTACTCATGCCCACGGCATCAGCTCCAATGGTACGAAAATACTTATATTCGGCCGGTGTTTCGAAAGTTGGTCCGGTAGTTCCCACATAAACACCTTCCACCACCTTGATATTGTGTTTCAGGGCAATCTGTTTAGCTTTGGCAATAAGCTTTTTGGAATATGCCTCGCTCATATCAGGGAAGCGGGTTCCCAGTTCATTGAAATTTTTCCCTCTCAACGGATGCTCAGGGAACAGATTGATATGATCGGTTATAATCATCAAATCGCCAATTTCAAAATCGGGATTCACACCACCGGAAGCATTCGACACCAACAACGTTTTTATGCCAAGCGCTTTCATCACCCTTACCGGAAAGGTAACAGCCTTCATATCATACCCTTCGTAATAATGAAACCGACCTTGCATGGCCAGTACATCCACTCCTCCGAGCTTACCTACAATCAGTTTTCCACTGTGGCCTTCCACAGTAGAAACAGGAAAATTAGGGATTGTCTCATAAGGAATTTCTATCTTGTCTGTAATTTGAGTCACTAAATTGCCCAAACCGGTACCAAGTATAATCCCAACTTCGGGAAATGACGAAATTTTTGAGCGAACAAAATCAGCAGTTTCTTGTATTTTCAACAACATAATTTTTTATTTTTTGAATGAATAATGATTCTTGATTATTTAAAACTTTCACCCGAATGGGCAATGCAAAAGTTCTACTTTTCAGTTTATCAGGATAATTCGGATCGTTAACCAACCGGGCTGCATCCTTTTCGGTAGTCAAAATAATTTTACTTTCGGTTTCGATTTTTTCAAACTCACTTCCAATGGTCGCATAATCCTTGAGTGAAAAATTATGATGATCACCAAAGAAGACGCTATCGATATGTTTCGAATATTTATCGATATGCTCGATAATTGGCTTTGGATTTACAATTCCGGCTACCAATAAAACATGAGCATCTGACTCCTTTACTTTAGCCAGCGACCAACTTTCTGGCTTTGCATCAAGAAACACTGGAATAATATCTTCGTAAACATAAGTAGAGAAAAATAACAACTGATTATTTTCAGGCTTAATCTCTGATTCAATAACGCGCATACTGATTGGCTGTAAATCTGCCGGACATTTTGTAACCACAATAATATCTGCACGTTTACAACCGGCTTTCCATTCCCGCAACGTTCCTGCCGGTAAAACTAAATCGCGGGTATAAAGATTAGAAAAATCTGTAAGTAGAATCGAGAGACCCGAGTAAATATACCGATGTTGAAATGCATCATCAAGAATAACTGCTTTCAAATCAGGGTGAATATCCAATAATTTTCGCACACCCCGAACTCTTTTTTCATCCACTGCAACAGTTATTCCACTGAATTTTTTGTAAATTTGAAACGGTTCATCTCCAATGGTTTGACTTACTGATTTTTCATCCGCCAACACAAATCCTTTGGTTATTCTTTTGTAGCCACGACTCAACATAGCCGTTTTCCATTCGGATTGCAACAACTCAATAACAAACTCTGTATGAGGAGTTTTACCGGTTCCACCAACCGAAAGATTTCCGACACAAATGACAGGAATCTGGAAAGTGGTGGTTTTAAGTATTTCCTGATCGAAAAGCCAGTTACGAACTGCAGTCACCAACCCGTAGATTAGCGAAAGAGGCGAAAGCACAATATTTTTTATTGATTTTTTCAACTTAAATAAGCATTCATAAAATATGTAACAAACAAAGATATATTTTATTTAAATACAAAAAATAGATTTTGATTATTTTAATATTCCCTAACAGCTATAATTTCATGGAACGGGGTCATAACCACTGCCACCCCGCGGGTGACAACTGCTAATTCTCTTAACTGAGAGCCAACCACCCTTAATAATACCATGCTTATGAACAGCTTCGATAGCGTATTGAGAGCAGGTAGGAGTATATCGACAACGAGCAGGGAAGAGCGGGGAAATACTGTAACGATAGAAATATATCGGAAGGAGAAAGATAAATTGAAGAATTTTTTTCATAGCAAAATGGTTTGTTAGTCAACAAATTAAACCTTCAAATTGTTTCAATTTTTGCAAGTAGCTTTTGAAGCGAAAGCTTCATCTTTTTCTCAAAAGCTACAAAGTCAAGCTTCTCATCCGCCACATAATTAAATGCCAATTGCATTTGCAATCCTTTCTCATCTAACTTTTGAACAAGAATTTGTTTATTCAGGCGATAAGCTTCTCGCATCATCCGTTTAATTTGATTTCGTTTTATGGCTCGTTTGAAGCGTTTTTTTGGGACACTCACCATTACACTTGCAGTAACCTCATCGGCTTTTGATTCAACAATAAAAACCACCCGTACAGGATAGCAAATGAATGCCTCCCCTTCTGTGAATAAACGGCTTATGCGCTTATCACCACACAAATGCTCCGCTTTTGAAAATGAATTCGGGTGTGTCATTAATTGTATAAAAATAAACTATCCCAAAAGTACGGAAAAATTCTATACTTTCGGGATAGTTAAATGATTTATCTTCTGTTTATTTTTTGGCTTTCTTGTTGTTTTCTTTAAGAAAATTATCAAGTGCTCCAGTCATCGAAGGAAATCCTGGTTGGGGAACTTCCAAGTCGAGCCTTAAACCGGCATCCCGTACTGCTTGCGAAGTGGTAGCACCAAAGCATCCTATCTGAATATCACCTTGTACAAAATTTGGGAAATTTTTCAACAACGAGCTAATTCCTACCGGACTGAAAAACAACAACATATCGTAATTAAACTCTTCGTTTGGTCCAAAGTCATTACTTACAGTTTTGTACATAATAGCCTTATTGTAAGTGATTTTAGCTTTCTCGAGAGTTGACATCGTATCTTCGTTTTGAACATCAGATGTAATAAACAAATACTTTTCGTCTGTATGTTTGTTGATAATTGTCACTAAATCAGCAAGTTTTCCTGTTGCTCCAAAAAACACTTTGCGTTTGCGATAATGGATATAACGTTGAAGGTACAAAGCCACGCTTTCAGAAACACAAAAGTATTTCATGGTTTCAGGAATAGTAATTCGCATTTCTTCGCAAAGTCTGAAAAAATGGTCAATTCCATGGCGCGCATTAAAAATTATGGCTGTGTGATCCGGGATAGATACGCGTTGAGTTCTAAACTCTTTGGCGTAAATTGGCTCAACTTTGATAAACGGACGAAAAACTATTTTTACATTGTACTTCTCGCTAATGTCAAAATAAGGTGATTTTTCTGTCGTTGGTTGTGGTTGTGAAACGAGTATATTCTTGATTTTCAACGCTCTAAAATTTTAATATTAAACACCTAAACTTATCAATTTGTACACCCTAAATAAAATAATCAAGGGCAAAAATTCGAGGGTGCAAAGATACAACAATATATAAAAAGATGCTAATATTTTTTGAAAAAATATTTGAAATAGTTTAATTATGATAAGTATAGCTGCACAAATGCACAAAATTAAGCTTATAATATCGGCTATTCCCGAGAAATATTCTGAAGCGTAAATATGTAAAAACAAAAACGGGAAAAGACCTATACCCAAAAATGAAAGCACATTCAAAAAGGCAATTTTAGCCATTTTCAAGTTAATGTGATTTAGAAAAACATAACCTATAAGATCGAATGAGAGATATTTAATGCCAAAAAATGCATTTGTAGCAAGGAGAAAAAGTCCAAATTCGCTTAATGTCAAAGGTTTATCATAATTGTGCTGCAATAAACAGGCATAAAAACTCAAAACTCCAATTGAATAAATTGTCATCATGAATCGAAGACTTGAATCGTTTACTGTTGCTTTGCTAAAAATGCTGGAACGTTCTTTTACCTGAAAAAAATTCTTTAATGTGTCAGAAACTAGAGCAAATGATCGATTCAGAGAATACATTAACACGAAAAATAATCCAAGGAATATAAGAAAAACCCAACTCTCGGTATGCGGAACAGAGGGATGTGGTGTTCCGATAAATCCTGTTGGAATTTTAGCTATTGCTTTGATTGAATCAACCACAGCCAAGGAATCAGCTCTGGAAATAGAGTCCGACAGTATTTTAGTTGTATCCTTTGCTAATGCTATGCTTTCGGGTTGAATCATATTTCTCTTTTTAAATAGCTGCAAATTTTCGGGCATTTTTATCCCAGTTCCCTTTGTTTAATTCAATTGCAGGTAATACTTCTTCTGCTGAGTTTACCACCACCCACATATTTTTGTGCACATCACGCATAAATTTTTCTTCGATAGCACGATTAAGCATTTCAATCATTGGGTCATAATAGCCAGCGATATTAAGAATTACAATTGGAATTGAGATAATCCCTAATTGCTTCCAGGTAATAGCTTCCATCAATTCTTCAAACGTTCCGCATCCGCCGGGCAAGGCTACAATGGCATCGGCCATTTGTGCCATTAATGCTTTTCTTTCGTGCATGGTTTCAACTACAATGAGTTCCGACAATCCGGAGTGATGCCAGTTTTCATCGCACATGAATTTAGGAATTACACCCACAACACTTCCCTTATTATTCAGCATACTGTCGGCTAATTTTCCCATCAATCCACTTGATCCACCACCAAATACAACTGAAAAGCCGGCTTTGGCAATAATCTCACCTAGTCTGGCTGTGGCATCAAAGTATTGAGGCATTATTTGAGTGCTCGACGCACAATAAACACAGATAGTTTGCATATTGTATTGTAAGGATAAATTAAACAACTACACATGCAGTCTATTTACCTTTTAATTTTTTACAGCAATTATATTTTTACAAAATCAAGTGCAAAAATACTGTTTTCTTTCCGTATTTTTGAAGTTCAAATTAAAAAACTACAAATGATACTTGTTACCGGAGCAACTGGTTTAGTCGGTGGAAATTTATTATGGCATTTGCTGCAGGAAAACGAACGAATAATCGCTCTGCGTCGGGAAACAAGCAATCTGGAACCTCTACGCGCCATATTTAAATTTTACACAAATGAACCCGACAAATTTCTCAATAGAATCAGTTGGAAAATAGCCGATGTTCTTGATCCAATCTCACTGGAAAAATCAATGACCGACGTAACGATTGTTTACCATTGCGCTGCGATGGTTTCACTTGGCAAAGCATCATCTGCATTGGTTGAAACCAATGTTGTCGGAACACGGAATATTGTCGAATTATCCATCAAACTAGGAATCCAAAAATTCTGTTTTGTTAGTTCTATTGCCGCTTGTGGAAAATCCGAAAATAAAAAGCCCATTACCGAAAACGAGTATTGGGATGAAACTCAAAAGCACTCGTCGTATGCTCAAAGCAAGTATTATTCCGAGCAGGAAGTATGGCACGGAATTAAAAATGGATTGAATGCTGTCATTGTAAATCCCGGGGTGATTTTGGGTGTTTCGGGCACAAAAACCGGAAGTTCGCAGCTTTTTTCGCAAGTGCGCAAAGGTTTATATTTCTATACCCACGGCGGTAGCGGCTATATCGATGTGCAGGATGTGGTAAAAATAATGATTAAACTTACCAAGTCCGACATTATAGCAGAGCGATTTATCCTTGTTGCTGAGAATAACTCAAACAAGGAAATACTAAGTTGGATGGCTGACGGCTGTGGTAAGATTAGACCATTCATTCCTATTGGAAAAAATGTGCTTCAGATAATTGGATTATTGTCCGAAACCATTGGAAAGGCATTCAATTTCAATCCTCTGATAGATAAAGATATCGCCAAATCAGCAACAAATAGGGAATTTTATTCAAACAATAAAATTTCTGAAACCCTGAAATTCCAGTTTAACCCAATAGAAAAATGCATCAAAGAAACATGCAAATTTCTGAGTGAAAAACAAGTTTAAAGGATTTCGTTAAAGCTTTTAAGGAATGTATCAGCATCGGATTTGGAAAGACAAAGCGGTGGCAACAACCGGATAATATTAGTGCCTGTCACACCAGTAAATATCCTTTTCTCAAACAACAAACGAGTTCTGATTTCTCTAATAGGTTGCTCAAATTCAATTCCAATCATCAAGCCCAATCCTCTAACCTCTTTTATTTGTGGGATTTTTTTAAGCTCATCAATCAGATATTGACCAATTTTCTCGGCATTTGCAACCAGCTGCTCAGCTTTTATAACATCCAACACCGCAATTGCAGCGCGGCAAGCCAAATGACTGCCTCCAAAAGTAGTTCCAAGCATTCCGTGCGAAGCCTCAAACATAGGACTGATAAGCACTCCGCCAATTGGGAATCCATTGCCCATACCTTTGGCTACGGTTATTATATCAGGTTTGATTTCAGCATATTGATGGGCAAAAAACTTACCACTTCGACCATAACCAGATTGAACTTCGTCCAAAATAAGGATGGTGCCTGTTGCTTTACATTCGGCGCTCAATTGTCTAAGAAACTCATTTTCAGGAATACGAATTCCACCAACGCCTTGAATTCCCTCAATAATTACTGCGCAAACATCTTTATTTTTTAATAATTTACGAACGGTGTCAATGTCATTCAATGCTGGGAATTCAACATCAAATCCCTCGTTGATTGGTGCTACAATTTTTGGATTATCAGTCACACGCACAGCGGCGGATGTCCGACCATGAAAACTTTTATTAAATGCGACCACTTTACGACGACCTGTATGGAACGATGCCAGCTTAAGTGCGTTCTCGTTGGCTTCAGCTCCCGAACTTACCAAAAATAACGAATAGTCATCATATCCTGAAATTTTTCCCAACTTTTCAGCCAACTCTATCTGGAGTTTATTTACAACTGAGTTAGAATAAAAAACTAGATTTTCAAGCTGTTGCGTAAGCTTTTGGATGTAATATGGGTGAGAATGACCGATTGAGATCACAGCATGGCCACCGTACAAATCAAGGTATTCAATACCATGATTGTCGCTAATCCGGCAGCCAACTCCTTTTGTAATTTCTATATCGAAAAGTGGGTAAACATTAAATAAGTTCATAAATATAACGATTTAGTCAAAAATCAGTTATTCAATAGGATAACTGATAAAATTTCACGAAACTTTAATCCAAAAAATAAGCTACAAATGTAATTTAAATTTTAGACACGCTCAAACAAAAACATTTAAAAAAAATAATGTAATTTTACACCAAAATTATTCAAATTATTTTAAACACGTCCTTTAGCATGGAGAAACAAGTTACCATTTACTGTAAAAACACCAAATCTTATCACGTCTATCCTTTGGGTATTTCACTGATTGAGATATATCAGGATTTGAAAATTGAATTAAAATACCCGGTTATGGCAGCACGTGTAAATTATAAAGTTGAAGACCTTAACTTTATGATTTTCAAACCCAAAGATATTGAATTTATTGATATGGGGACACCATCAGGAATGAGAGTTTATGTTCGAACGCTGAGCATGGTTTTTGCAAAAGCAGTTTCTGAACTATTTCCACAAGCTACTTTGCGCATTGAGCACCCCATTTCAAAGGGATATTATTGCCAAATTGATAACCTTAGGCAGCCCATTACCGACGAAGTAATTGCCAGTATTAAGGAACGAATGAATCTTATTATTTCGCAAGGTAAAAACATAATTTGCGAAGAGAAGCAAACCCGGGTTGTAAGAGATCTGTTTGAAAATAAAGCAAAACAAAGTGATAAATCAGCTTTGTTCGAGACTCTTGGCAATCCCTATTTTCGTTATTTTAGAATTGATGATTATATTGATTATTACAGCGGAGTATTATTGCCATCTACCGACTATCTGAGCATTTTTGATTTAATGCCTTATTATGACGGATTGCTTTTAAGAACTCCAAATAGAGAAAATCCGGTGGAACTTGAGGGAGTAGAATATCTCCCCAAAATGTTTGAAATATTTAAGGAATATGGCGATTGGAATGCTATTATGAACATGAATAATATTGGTGATTTCAATACAGCATGTCAAAACAATCAGTCGTTTAACTTGATAAAAGTTTCTGAGGCATTGCATGAAAAGAAGGTGGCATCGATTGCCGATATGATTTCGCAAAGTCCAGAAAAAATAAGATTTGTTTTAGCCTCAGGTCCTTCATCGTCGGGCAAAACGACTTTCAGTAAACGGCTTTCGATACAGCTATTGGTTAGTGGCTTAAAACCGGTTGTTTTGTCGCTTGACAATTACTTTTTGAATCGAGAAGATACACCACTGGACGAGAATGGCGATTGGGATTTTGAACACCTACATGCACTTGATTTGGAATTATTCAACCAGAATCTTAAGCAATTGCTCAATGGCGATGAAATTGAAATTCCTTCGTTCAATTTTGAAGATGGGAAAAGATATTACAAAGGTGAGAAATTGAAATTAAACGAGGACACTGTATTAATAATGGAGGGAATACATGCTTTAAATCCAGAATTGATACCCGATATCCCGCAAGAAATAATTTTTAAAATTTATGTTTCTGCTTTGACAACAATATCTATTGATAATCACAACTGGATACCAACCACTGATACGCGATTGTTGAGAAGAATTATCCGTGACTATCGCTTCCGTAATTATTCAGCTAGAGAAACTATTGCTCGCTGGCCAAGTGTGCGTAGGGGCGAAGAGAAGTGGATTTTCCCTTACCAGGAGCAAGCTGACGTAATGTTTAATTCAGCTTTATTATTTGAATTGGCAGTACTTAAAAAACATGCTGAGCCCATTCTGGCAGAAGTACCAAAATACTGCGATGAGTATACCGAAGCGCATCGATTGATTAAATTTTTAAATTACTTTATTCCTATTCATGATAGAGAAATACCGCCAACTTCATTGTTAAGAGAATTTCTTGGAGGAAGCAGTTTTAGATACTAAATTTACTTTTTGTCTATTCACGCCAACTTTTGCTTCAATTGACAAGGAAATTAAAAGAATCTTTGTATATTTGCAATCATTTTTTAAAATTTGCAATCCGCTAAACCTGAATGAGACAGGCTTTCCTAATATTCACTTTTTTTATTCTTTGTATCAGCGAACTCAGTGCTCAGAGTCGAGGGCTAATTTTAGGGCCCGGTAGGTCGTTAAATAGTCCATATTATAGCTATCACAACTTAACTGGCGATGAAATATTCACCGGGGATTTTCCCGGTGCAATAAGTTTTTCCGTCGCATTAGGACCTTCATTCTTAAATGGTGACATGGATGGATTATTATCCCGATCGTTGTCCTTAAAAGGGAATTATATGACTACAATAGCTGCTACACGTATTTTTCCAGGCAATATTGGATACAAACTAACGTACATGTTTGGCTCTTACCTACAATCGGATATTCGTTCTTTAGTACACTTAGACTACAGAAACTATTCGATAAATACTACTCTTTCTGAAATTGGTCTTCATGGTCAATACTATCTATTTGGAGGACCATACTCAGACGATGACATGCCTCACTCTATCTACATCTCAGCTGGCATTGGTGTTATAATAAACAGCTCTATTCCAACTTCCAATTCAGGTCCTATTGAATCATCAGTTTATTTGAAAAAATCGATGACATTAGACATTCCGCTTATAATTGGGTATAAATTTAACATTATAAATAGTATACAAATAGGTGCTGAGTTTGCTGAACATTATGCAATGGGAGATTATGTAGATGGATTAAATCCAAAAGTAGGTAATTATGCAAATGATGTTATATCTCATTTTGCATTAACTTTCTCTTGTAGTTTCTACAAAGGTTCAAAACAGAAAAAAAACAGCTGCAATTGTGCTAATTGAAGCAGAATTATACTGAAGTCGTCTTGACTTTTTGAGGCGGGAAACAATATTCAAAAGAAGGGAACGTTTTGTATGCGACAAAACAACAATAACATTCCCTTCATGGTGTAGTACTTGATAAAGATACATTAAGAATTGAAATACGACCTCATTTATCGGTATCAAAAAGAGGTTTTCAGACTAAAAGTTGTCTGATTGAAGTAGTAAACAGTATTTTATATAAGCTAAAAACAGGCTGTCAAAGGTATCTATTGCCAGTATGAAGTTTATTTACAGGTGTAGTGCTAAGTTATAAAACCATTTTTGGTCACTTTCATAAATGGTGTAGGAATGGCGAGTGGGAGTATTGTTGGAGAAAAATACAGGCAAAATATAAATCCTCAGAAGAGCTGTTTTCAACTTTAGAGAAGGCAGAAATTAGGACTGATGGTCTTTTTATTAATGCCGATTCAGGTTTTGATTCAAAGGAGTTTCGATCAATCTGAAAAAAATGGGGAGTAATTCCCAATGTTGCTTTCAATTATCGTAATGGTGAAAACAAAGATGAGTATTTATTATATGATTTACATTACAAACAAAGATACGCTATTGAAAGAACAAATGCTTGGTTGGACAGTTTCAGATCCTTGCTTAATAGATTTGATTATACGGTATCAAGCTGGAAAAGCTTCAATTACATAGCTTTTATGATTATATTATTCAAGAAAATTAAAACTAATAAAAAGTCAAGATGACTTCATTATTTGATTTTGAGTTATTTCACACCGTTCATTAATTTTTGAAGCTGTCTGGAAAGTCCAAAAAGAATAAGAGACGCAATACCCGCCATAACAACAAATAAGATAAAGAAATCGTACAAATTTGTCATGGTATAGCCCAAGAATGATGTCGGTTTTTTGTCTGGATACAACGAACTTAACGTACCGGCCAGGTAATTAGCAAAAGAATTTGCCAAAAACCAAACGGCCATAAGCAACGAACCAAATTTGATTGGAGACATTTTGTTTACAAGCGAAAGACCAATAGGAGACAAGCACAGCTCACCCCATGTGTGTAAAGCATACATTCCAATTAGCCAAATCATACTTACTTTAATACCCGGGGCAACATCTTTCACTCCAAAAGCAATCCATAAATACCCCAAAGAAAGCAAAAACAATCCAATGGCCATTTTTGTAGGTGCAGCCGGTTCGTATTTCCCTAATTTCAACCAGAGCCATGCAAATAAAGGAGCAAAACTTACAACAAATACGGAATTTAATGATTGAAAAGTACTGGCAGGTAATTCGTCCAGCGAGAATTGTTGTTTGCCACCATTCATTACAGATATAGTTCCGTATAAAATGGCTAAAGCAAATGCTGAAAGCAATACATACACCGTACTCCGCAGTTTAGTGTCTTCGGCTGATCCCAATGATATTTTGGCTGTTTTGAATAATTTGAAAATGGCAATTAACGCTGCTACTCCAAGTGGATAAATAATCCACGTTGGAATGACAAATCCTAAATGGCGATTTGTTTGTTCGTCGGCAAAGAATGTCAGTGAAGCTCCTGCTTGCTCAAATGCACTCCAAAAGAAAATTACGAAAAAAGCTACGATAAAGATAACCGATACCCGTTGTTTCTCAGTCTTTGTCAGCGATTTATCGGTTAGTATAATTCCAACGATAAGCACAGTAGCTAAAAGTAGCAGATAGGGCAGAAAAACCAAAACCTTGGCATCAACATAAAGCATACCAATTGCCAATGTTGCAAAAGCTGCTAATCCTAAAATTACAAAAAATGGTTTTGACCAAAAAGCATGTGCTCCAACAGGAGGGCGTCCAAGTACGTTTTTGTTTGGGTCAATAACATATTGTTTTGCAAATGCCAATTGAACGACCACGCTTGTTAGCATTCCGATAGCTCCTGCCAGAAAAGCCCATTTGAAATCTCCGGGATGACCTGTATCGCCAACTAAACCACAAATAAAAGGACCTAAAGCACCTCCCACATTGATTCCCATGTAAAAAATGGTATAAGCCGAATCAACCCGTCTATCGCCTTTGATATATAATTGCCCAACCAACGAAGAAATATTTGGTTTAAAAAAGCCATTACCAGCAATCATCAAGCCTAGTCCGGCAAAAAAGAACATGGTAGAAAGACCGGGAGCGGAGATATAGGTTTGTCCGCAAAAGAATAATAGGATTTCACCGATTGCCATCACAAGTCCACCCGCAATAATAGATCGTTGATTGCCCCAATATTTGTCGGCAATAAATCCACCAATAAGCGGAGTGAGATATACAAGACTTGTATAACTCCCATAAAGGTTTGAAGCAAAAGCTTTGTCAAACAACAATGCTTTTGTCATAAAGAGAACCAAAACAGCACGCATGCCGTAATAGTTAAATCGTTCCCACATCTCTGTGGCGAATAAAATATACAATCCTTTCGGATGTCCTTGTTTAGGTTGATTAACTGACATTAAATATTTACAATTATAATTTAATACTCTAATAAGCTTGCAAAAGTACGATTTTTACTCGGGTTTCAGACAATAAATAACAATCTTACACAAAAAATAGACCGATTATTTTTGTAGAATTGCAAATTTGATTACTTTTGCATTCGCTTTTCAGAAATAGACTCGTCTTTTTTTGAAATCGGGCCTATAGCTCAGTTGGTTAGTAGCACCTGACTCATAATCAGGGGGTCACTGGTTCAAGCCCAGTTGGGCCCACCCTAAAAGAAGGTTTCACAGGAATGTGAAACCTTTTTTAATAAAAAGAATTGACTTGAAAAAACAGTGAATATGATAGGTTGTTATATTCTTTTCAGTAATCAATTGCAGAAATTCTATATTGGTGCAACTCAGGAAGATATTTCAATACGAATAGACAAACACAATCTTGGTACTTATGGTAAACATCGATTTACGGCCAGCGCCAATGATTGGGTGTTGTTTCTTTTTCTTCCTGCGCAGGACTATCCTCATGCGATTCGTATTGAACGGAAAATCAAATCAATGAAGTCCACCAAATACATCCATGATTTGATGAAGTACTCTGAATTACAAGAAAAGTTGGTAAGTAACACCCGACTCTCCCGATAGCTATCGGGACAGGGGTCACTGGTTCAAGCCCAGTTGGGCCCACCCTAAAAGAAGGTTTCGCATGAATGTGAAACCTTCTTTAATTATTGTTGAGGATTTTCTTGCCTTATAAGTTTATATGGTTGGTCGTTGTCTTTTTATATCCCATCTTTTTTCAGGTACTGAACATTTAATAAGTTAGGAACTGTTCATCAACAAAAAAGCGGGAGCACGACTTCAACATCGTACTCCCGTTATTGTGAACAAAACGTATGAGATAGTAAAACTCAGAGGGTGACTTCGAGTCACCCCCTGTGTAGTTGTATAAAGTCACCCCCTGAATAATTATTATAGTGTTGTTTATCGCGGAATAAAGGACATGGGTTCGCTGGGTGTTCCCCAGCCGTGGGTATTCCCTCCCGAAACGCGGAGATATATTTTCTGAAGTGCAACCTGATCTCTGATTTCCAATCGTTTTATGCTGCCATAATCAATCTCTGTTTCCCAACTTTCGGGATCATCGGGGGTGGTGGTTGTTTCCACTTTGTAGCGGTCGGCATCGGGTAACGCATCCATATAAATTTTTATGCTGCAAGGTACGTTTCCATCTTCCAGGCGTTTAATCACCGGCTTACCCGGTATGTCGTGTTGCACAGGATCATTGTTGCAATCGAAGCCCGAAAGCAGAATAATGCTTATATCGCTATCGGCTATTTTGTTCACGTAAATAGTAAGCGATTTCAGCATACCGTAAACCACATCAGCCTGATCAATAAGTGCCTGAGCCTTTATTTTACTTCCATCTTTCGCTTTTATGGCAGTATCCAGCTTGGTGATTTCCGTTTTGAAGGCTTCAAGCGTGGGGTCGGGAGTAGGGAAGGTCGTTTTGGCGGCATCCATACTGGTACATACTCTACCTCCCAGGTTGTAAACTTTCTGAGGGTCTTTGTTCTTTAAATGCAAAACAGCGGTGTTCGTTTTCATATTTATTTTTTTTTGAGTTTAACGCTGGCAAAATTACGGGGTCGGTTTTTATTCTCCAAATTTTTTCGGTTCGATTGTGTCCAGCATTATAAAACCGAACTCAATAGGTTTTCAAACTATTTTTTGTGCCTGTATTTAACGGTTAGACCTCGTGTAATTTTCGTTAGGACGGGTCTAAGAATATTTTGGAAGGGAACAAAAGATTTTTAGAAGGCAACAAAAAGTGTTAGACCTCGTGTAATTTTCGTTAGGACGGGTCTAAGAATATTTTGGAAGGGAACAAAAGATTTTTAGAAGGCAACAAAAGTTGTTAGGACTCGTCTAATTTTCGTTAGGACGGGTCCAACAATATTTTAGAAGGGAACAAAACATTTTTGGAAGGCAACAAAAGTTGTCAGACCTCGACTAATTTTTGGTTGGAAGGGAATACTTTTGTTTTATACGGGTATAAAATCGTGCAAGAGGGGTGTTTTCTCTGTTAGATTCAATAAATGGGAGGTAGATGTAAGCAAGAATCTCCTGATTACTCAGTGTCTTCCCGTTTTGAGGCAAGTATTTTCCAGATGATGGAGCAAGGGTTTACTCTATGAAAACTGCAAACAAATTTCAGCGCAATACAAAAGTGGTAGCATGACTTCAAGTCATGCTACCACTCAGTATATTTCTCTTTGTTCTAATTTCTCAATTTCTACACACAGCATAGTTCAAGTTTAGCACAACAGGTACTGTGACTACGCCGAGCAGAGTAAAATATAAAATGCAAGCTAAACTCAGTTTGTTATCAAAACTGGTCAGCCACTTTATTACTTCTTGTAATTCTTCTCTCGTTCTGTTTTTCTTTACAACTTTAGCAAGGTAATATGGATAAACTGAGGCGAATGTCATTTTTGTAATTTGCTCATTGTAATTGTTTAAGTCTTTCATATCAGAGCTTATTGTTTTTGCCTTATTCTGACACTTCTGTTGGAAATTTTGAAATATCCATATAAAAAACCTCCCAAGTGTGTCCATCAAAATCTTCTATGGTTCGTTGTTGCATAAAACCATAATCTTTCATTTCGGTTGGTTCTATCCCACCTGCTTCAATTCCATTATTTACAACTATATTCATTTCTTCAATGCTGTCCACCGACAATGAAAACAGTCCGGCTAAATTAGTTTTTGTGTCTGCAATTGGTTTGGTTGCAAAAGTTGCAAATTTTTCGTGCGTTAGTATCATCACAAAAATATTCTCACACCATACCATACATTTTCCACTGTTGTCAGAAAATTGTGGATTGTTTGTAAACCCCAATGCAGTATAGAAATCCATAGATTTTTGCAAATCTTTTACGGCTAAATTGATAAATATTTGTTTTGCCATATTAGTTTGTGTTTTGATTTCTCAATGTTCATACATTGTTTTCTGCTTATACTTTTCCGTTATATTTCGGGTCAAAATCCACCATCCATTCAATACCGTATTTGTCTCTAAACATTCCAAAATAGGAACCCCAGGGACTGT